>JAABUQ010003455.1_pt1 | contig 28919 bp, 25 predicted proteins | sample 5560001 | NCBI WGS metagenome assembly JAABUQ01 (sample SAMN10711888, study PRJNA513371) | rock metagenome | isolation source: Antarctica rocks | place: Antarctica: Victoria Land, Finger Mt nord | collected 2015-12-18 | reverse complement strand
GGCGTGCGTCGCCGCGGCCGGCTCGCGGAACACGCCGCTTATCCCATGCACCATGGATACATTCTCCCTTCGTTCGTCGCCCCACAGGAGCCCATCAGCCGTTGCTTTTGCCAGCGCGCGGGCGTCGGGCTCACCCGATCCCTTCGCGCTCATCCGCGTGGGGCGCCTGGGTGTCGCGCCCCCGCCCCGCTCATCCCAGGCCTCTTCGCGTCGCGGTCCGTCATCATGCGTCTCTGGCGAGAGGCGCGCATAGCGCCGCCTCGATCAGGCCGCCCACCGTGGGGATCAGGCTGACCGCCGCGCCGATGCCCAGGTCGGGCAGCATCCCCTTGAGCAGGGAGCGCAGGAACTCCTGACCGAACGCGGAGGCCAGGGCGTCCCCCGCCCGCGCGCTGGCCTCCGTGCGCAGGGTTGGCAGCGCCAGGCGCGCCCCGCCGCACCACGCGGCGAGGGCGGCGGGCGGGGCGCCGTAGACGGTGGCGAGGTCGTGCGCGAGCGGTTGATAGATGACGGGCGCCTGCATGGCCAGGGCGGCGATCATCGAGACGAGGCCGCCGCCCGGCACGACCAGGCCCGCCACACCGATCCCGACACTCGCGGCGGCGTGTGTGCCCGCGTAGCGCGCGATGACGCCCGTCGCCAGGGCGTTGCGGCGCGTCAACCAGAACAACGATACGTTGGCCATGTGTGCTCTCCCGTCTTCTCTCCACGCCCCGCGCTATCCGACGCGCGGGGCAGGATGCCGGTCACCCTGCCCCCCGCTACCGGCCAGGGGGCGCGCGAGCCGCTAGCCCCCGTGGCCGCCGGTGAGCGCGAGTTGGACCACGCGGAACACCAGCAGCGCGACCGCGACGAGCAGGTAGCCGCGCAGCGTGACCATCCCCACCGTCTGCACCGCCGACCAGCGCGCCTTGGGCAGCGTGGACAGCGGCGGCATCCGCCAGCTCATGGGGTCCTGCGTCGGAGCCCTGGCTGCCGCCAGGGCTCGACGGCCGCGATTGCGCAGGTACAGCGCCCCCGTGATGGCCAGCCCCACGATCAGCACGCCGCTAAGCCCCGCCACCAGCGGGCGCACGTCCCAGCTGGGGAACAGCGTCGTCGAGGCCAGGATCAGCGAGAGCATCACCAGGATGCCCACGATCACCGTGGCCACCGCGTTGAGCCAGGGCTTGTTGACCCGCGGCCCCAGCACCGCCTTGTCGTTGCACAGCAGCAGCAGGAAGACCGTGGCGCTCGGCAGCAGTATGCCCGCCAGCGCCTGCACGCCCGTGGTGACCAGCCCCTGGATCGCCGAGTTGGAGAGGAGCACCAGCCCCGCCGCGAACACCACCTGCAGGCTATAGGCGAGGTGGAAGGCCCACCCCTCCTTCCAGGAGCGGTGCAGCGAGTGCGCGACCTTGAACACGTCGCCGAAGGCGTAGGAGGAGGCCAGCGTGACCGCCGAGGCGCCGATGATGGACGCGTTGAGCAAGCAGATGGCCAGGATCGCGCCCGAGGCCGCGCCCACCTTCTGGCCCAACTGCGCCGCCGCCGTCCCCGCGTCGGAGAACTGGCCGACCAGCGCGGTACCCTGGAAGGCGAAGGCCGTCGCGATCATCAGCGCCGCCGCGCCCACGATGACGATGACCACGACCGCGCCGATGCAGGTGTCCGCGAACTCGTAGCGGTAGAAGCGCGGGGTGATCCGCTTGTCGATCACGTTGGACTGCTGGAAGAACAGCTGCCACGGCGCCACGGTCGTCCCCACGAGGGCGATGATCAGCAGCAGGATGGTCGAGTTGACACCGCCTTGCAGTTGCGGCACGAAGAAGTCATGCGCGACGAGGCCGGCCTTGGGGTGACTCAGGAACGCCAGCGGGATGGCCAGGAAGTTGGCCGCCACGCAGAGGTACATGGCCCGCTCCCAACGCCGGAAGCTGCCCGTCACGGTCACGGCGACCAGCACCACGGCGGCGATGGGTACGGAGATGAACTGGCTGACGCCGAAGTAGCCCAGGGACAGGCTGACGCCGATGAACTCGGTCATGATGGTCAGGAAGTTTAGGATGAACAGGTCGCCGACCGAGAAGGCGCCCCAGAACCGGCCGAAGCGCTCGATGATCAGGCGCGCGTGGCCGACGCCGGTGGTCACGCCGAGGCGCACCACCATCTCCTGGTTGACAATCAAGACGGGGATGAGCAGGAACAGCACCCAGAGCAGGGTGGTCCCGTAGTTCTGGCCGGCCTGCGCGTAGGTGGCGACGCCGCCGGCGTCGTTGTCGCCGACCATCACCACAAGGCCGGGGCCCATCACGGCGAGCAGGGTCAGCAGGCGCTTCACCCACGAGGTGCGCGGGGCCGTGTCGTGCAGGCGGATCGTGCCGAGGGCGCCCAGGATGTCGCCGCGATGGAAATCGTCGAGCAAGGCGTCGGGCGCGGTGTGACCCGGCGGAGCGAGTCGATCCAGAGTGTAGGTGTCGTTGGTCATCAGGAGTACCTCCTCAAAGGGTGTGTGTGGGAGCACACGCCGGGGAGGATCATCTCAGGTCACGATGACCGGTGCATCCTCCGGGCGTGCGCCAGGGCGCGAACGCGGGTGACGGCAGTGGGCCGCCCGGCTCCCCCAACGCGCGAACGCGGACTGGGAGGGTCGGACGGCAACGGACGGCAACGGACGGCAACGGACGGGGACCGCTGGGACTCAATCCATCCTCCTTCGAGCTAGCGTCAGCTTGCGTCCGCCGACAAAGCGGACACACAACGACTGAGTGGCGCGGCGACTAACCCTCGCTGGCAGAACTCCAGCGCAGCGCGAGCCGCATGCGTCCATCCCCTGCCTGCTCGCGGACCCAGTGGGACCCGAGCGCGCGATGGGCGGGCGTCGGGACCGGCGCGGCCACGACATCCTCGCGCGCGGGCACAAAGACACGGTCGAGGTCACCGCCGACGGACGGCGACGAGAAGGCCGCGACCGTCAACGGATGAAAAGCGCGGAGCGTTGGGCGAAACATCATGCACCTCCTCCGAGCGCGAACGCCCGTCAGAAAGGAGCCGTCCGACCGATCTAGCGGAGGCGTGTGCGTGACATTCCTACGAGGGATGCGACCCGGCTAGGGATGCGACCCGGCTAGGGATGCGACCCGGCTAGGGATGCGACGCGGCGCCGGCGCGGTGACTGGCCGTACGACGAGAGAACAACACACAGTGCAACGAACTGGGACTACTGTCACCGTCCATAATCGACCATCACCTCCTCCCCGCGAACGACCCCTTGAGGGGCATAGGATCCAGCAGGATCCAGGGGCACAAAAAAAGCCATCTCCTCAGGGGGAGATGGCGCACAGGCCGTCCGCACAGAGTGTCGCGTGCGGATCGACGATGGTCCTTCCCCCCAAGTTGAGTTTTGGCACCGCGCGCCGTAGAACTCGCGAGAGTTCAGCCACTTGAGTCAACCCTTAACCCGGGAAGACCTGGTCTGACGCGTTGGGGTCTCTCGACCTTTCCCGTCAGTAGCCTGTGTGCACGCGGCCGCCTCACCTAACGAGGAGACCCGGCGACCCATCACTGTGAGCCGCCACTGACAGCATACGCCACCACCCTCGCTTTGTCAATAGGAATGATTCTAATTTCTAACCCTTGTGTCGAGGCGAGAAACTGTCCATGCCGGCCGTGGTGTGGCTCACGTTGGCCCGTCCCGTTGGTCGCGGCGATGGGAGCCCGTACTCAGGTAGGATAGAGCAGAGGGCCATCGAGAAAGGACAATGTGATGTCGGTCTCCCGCCCAACCCCCACCGCCGTCCGCACGCGCTCGTCGCTGCTCTATGTCCCGTTCGGGCTCCTCAACGCGACGATCGCCGGCGTGCTCGGCATCGCCTTACCCCTCTTCGCGCGGGAACCGGGCCTGGCGAGCCTGGCCGGCGCGCTGCTCAACCTCGGGCTTGCCGTCGGGGCTCCCGTCGCGGGGTGGCTGAGCGCGCGCATCTCGCGCGTGGGGGCGCTGGCCGGTAGCTTGCTCGGCGCCGGCCTGGCCTTCCTGGCCTTCAGCTTGCCGCAGCCGGTCATTTTCCTGAGCGCGACCCTTGCCGTCGGCCTGTGCGCCTCGGTCGGGCTTACGCTGGCCACCCTCTTTGTCATAGGATGGTACCCCAAGGCGCGGTGGGACGCCCAGATCGGCTGGCTGCAGACCTGGATGGGCGCGGGGCAGGTGCTTGGCCTGCTCGCGGCGAGCGTCGTGACCGGGCGGCGGGAGTTGGCCGCGCTCGGCGCGGGCCTGCTCCTCATGGCCGCCGCGTGGGCGGCGCGCCTCCCGCCCCCCGCGGCCACGGGGGCGACGCTCGGACCGGGGCACGCCGCCCGCCGGCCTCCCCGGACGGAGGTCGTTGGGGTGATGACCCTGCACCACCTGGCCGCCTTCCACCCGCGCGAGTGGCCAATCTTGCGCCAGCGCGCCATGCTCGTCTTCCTCGTGCCCTGGAGCCTGGTCCAGCTGGGCACGGCGCCGCTCTTCGCCCTCTACCCGCTGCTCCTGCGCGCGCGCTTCGACCTGCCGACGAGCGTCGCGGCGGGCCTCTTTGCCCTGGCCGCGCTGGTCGGCGCCGTCCTGTACGTGCCGGCCGGCGCTCTCACCAAGCGGTACGGCGCGCCGCGCGTGCTCGTGGCGAGCTACGCCGCACGGGCGCTCGCCCTCGCGCTGGTCGCGGCTGCGATCCTCCTGCGCGCGGCGCCTTTGGTGGCGGGAGGGTTCGTCCTTGTCGTCGCCACCTGGTCCTTCCTGGCGGTCGCGGGCAACGCGCGCCTGGCCGATCTCGCGCCCCCCAACTCGGTGGGCGCGGAGTTCGGCGCGGCCGCCGCCGTTGCCACCCTGGCCAAGGTGGTGGGGAACCTCCTGGCGGGCGCGCTCGTCGCCGGCCTGGGCTACGGGGCCATCGTCGGGGCAGGCGCGGCTCTCCTGGGTCTCGCGACGCTGTGGGCAGCATATGACGGGCGTGACGACAACCGTGACGCTGTGTGACAATGTATGCAGGGGGCCGAGCAAGGCAGGGCGCGCATTGAGGTGTGCCGGCTGTGCAAGGGCGCCGCGGGACTATGGTCCCGGAGTGGTCGGGCTGAGAACGGGCATGCGAGGCAGGCGGGGGCGTCGATCGACGCCCCTGCCCTCGCTGATGCGGGAGGGCGTGATGGCCGATGGCGCGGGGGATGTCGAGGATTTGCTGGAGAAGGCGCGAGCGCACGAGCACCGACTCACCCTGATAGAGCACACCGACCGCACGGTGTACGGCCAGGGGGCCTTTGCGCGTTTCAACAAGGCGCTCGCGATCAAGATCACGGCCGCCTTCGGGTCGATGTGGGCGCTCTATCTGCTCATCGCCTGGATGCTGGGGTGGATCGCGTGGCAGCAGTCGGGCGTGGGCTTGATCATCAAAGACCCCTATCCCTTCGGGTTCGTGCTCTTCCTGTCCAACCTGATCCAACTGTGGGCGCTGCCGGCGATCCTGGTGGGCCAGAATGTGCTGGCGGCCCATGCCGATATCCGGGCCACGGCCGACCACGAGACGCTCGAGCTGTTACACGCCATTAACACCACACAATTGGAGATCCTGCAGCGACTGCAGCGGGGGACCATCCCAGGAGACGTGCCCGGCGCGGAGGCGCCGCGACGGGTCGCGGACCCGGCCCCCTGACCGCGTGCATGCAGGGGGCGCGGACAGGAGCAGGCCGCGCGCCGATGATACGCCGGCGGATCACCTCCTTCATAGCGTCGGCCAACACCATCCCGGCTGAGGTTGCGACGGGCGGTCATGACGCTGGCCTGGAGATGTCGATCTGGCAGACGTTCGCCTCGGCCCACTACACTGAAGAGAACAAGCGCGCACGAAGGAGGACGCCCATGGCACGAAGACAATCGACCACCGTCAGCGGCCTGTTCGACGACGATGGCCAAGCGGAGCGCGCCGTCGTCGCTCTGCGGGACGCCGGTTTCGGCGACAAGATCAGCGTGGCCCAGCGCGGAGAGAGGGGCCCGGAGGTCGCCACGGGCGCCGCGGGTGGCGGGATCTTCGGTGGGCTCCTCGGCGCTGTGACAACGGTGGCCATCCCGGGCATCGGGCCCATCGTCGCGGTGGGCCTCCTGGCGGCGACCCTCATCGGCGCGGCCACCGGGGCGACGGTTGGGAGCCTGCTGGGAGCGCTCTACGCCCACGGTATCCCGGAGGAGGAGGCGCGCGTCTACGAGCGCGAGATCCATGCGGGAAAGACCATCGTGACCGTGCTGGCCGACGACCGCGCCGACGAGGCCGCGGCGATTCTCGGACCAACCGCGCGGACTGCCCCGCACCCGTAGTCCGTCGTGCGCGGACCTCCCGACGGAGAATGCGTCAGATTTCAGAATCAGCGGTTGTTGGTAGACAGCTGTCCACGAGTCCACCACGAAGTAGACCGCGCCACACGGCACGCGGCGACCGGGCAGGCATGTGCCCGGTCGCCGCGTGTTCCCTTCCATGGTCTATGGGCAGACCCCACGCGTGACATGCGCGGAGCAAGCGGGAGAACGTTATGGTCGCGCCATGGTCGCGCCCCGTTTCTCGATCCAGGCCGAGGCGCGCGACCCGACCGGCTGATCGAGTCGAGCAGGGGGACCGCTAGCGCGCGGCCCGGTAGTGCAGGATGGGCGTCGTCCCCTCGACCGTCTGCTCCTCCCGCTCGACGGGGCAGGCGGACAACGCGTCCTCGTCGCCGGCCACGACCACCGTATCCGTCGGCTGGAGCGTGCGCCAATAGTCGGCCAGGGTGTGCGGGCCCGCGGTGTTCGGCAGGTAGAGGAAACGATGACGCAGTCCTCGCTGCCGGGCCATCCGCTCTGCCTGCGCGAACGCCTCCTGCGCCGCCGGGTCGTCCAGGTACGGGTTGACGATCTCCAGGATTTGCGGCGGCCGCGTCGGTCCGTCGTCGCGCCCGCGCTGCACGAAGATCACCGGCTCTCCCCGCGCCGCTTTGTCGGCCGCCGCGACGAGGGCGCCGATCCGCGCGGCGTCCCGCGGCAGCACCGCCAGGACCGTCGCCGGCGGGCTCATGCGACGCCCGCGCGCGAGGAAGGTCACCGGGTAGCCCGAGCGGAAGAGGACGGGGAAGACGAGCGGACGGCCGTGGCGGCGTCCATGTGTGTAGGTGAGCAGCCCGATCACGAGTCCAACCACGGTGACACCGCCGCCGAACAGCGTGGCCAGGGGCTTGGCAAAGAGGTTGGTGGCCCAGGCCAGCGTGACGAGCGCGGTCGTGAGCACGCCCAGGGCGAAGACCACCGGCCCGACCTGGCCGCCGCGCCCGCGCCGGTTGTCCCCGCCCCACCCTCGGGCTCATGGCCCTGGCCCACGGGGGGCTTGGCGTCCGTCCGCTCTGGGCGTTCCGGGCGCCGTTCGTGCCAGCGCACGATGTCCAGCGCGAGGCAGGTCAGGCTGAAGGCGCCGAGCAGCCCGAAGGCGTAGAGGTCGCCGAGCACGCCGATGTCGCCGCGCGAGGCCAGCAGCACCAACAACGGGATGGTCACCGCCGTGAGGATGGCCCAATGCGGTGTCCCGCGCAGCCGGTTGCGGTGCTCGATGGCCTTGGGGAGGAAGCCCAGGCGCGCCAGGGCCAGGAAGACGTGGTAGCTGCCGATCAGCGCCGTGTTGCTGGCGAAGACGAGCAGCAGCGCGCCACTCACGGCCACCTCAATCTCGAGTCCGCGGCCCGCGGCATACCCGCCGAGCAGCGAAATGAACTGGTTCGGGTCGGTGTGGGTCGTGACCGGCAGGACCGTGGTCGACCACAGCGTCAGGAGGGGGCTGGTGAGGCCAATCGAGGCGACCACCGCGCCCATCGCCAGGCGCGTGATCCGCCGGCGCGGCTCCGCCATCGCGGGCGAGAGTTGCGAGATGCTTTCCAGCCCCGAGAAGGCCAGGAAGGCCCCCGCGTAGCCGGTCAGTATGGTCAACGGCGTCAGGTGCGGCCCCGAGAGGACGCGCGGCAGGTCCGCCAGGAGCCGCGCCGGGCCGACATGGACGATGACGGCCGCGACGACGAGCAGTTGGCTCGCGGCGGCGATGGTGGCGAAGGTCGCGTTCACGGTGGCGCTCGCGCTGACGCCGACGAGGTTCAGGAGGGCCAGCACGACGAGCGCCGCCAGCGTCACCGCAATTTGTATGGGGACGGGCTTGAGGACCGGGAGCACGTCGCTGAGGTAGATGATGCCCGAGAGCGCGCTGATTGCCGCGGTCAGGAAGTAGTCGACCAGGGTGAACAGGCCGCCGACCAGTCCGGCGAAGGGGTGCAGGGCGTGGGCCGCGACGGTGACGACACCGCCGCCCTCGGGATAGCGCACGGCGACCTCGCCGTACTTGCGCGTGAGCAGCACGAAGACGAGCAGGGTCAGGGCCACGAAGAGCGCGGCATGGACGCCCACGCTGGGCTGGCCGTAGAGGATACCCGGCGTGTAGTAGACGGACGTGCCGATGTCGGCGAAGACGACCGCCCAGCATAGGAACGGCCCCAACCTCTTGCCGTGCCCCTCCGCCGCTGTGTCGGACGCGGCGCCCTGCCGATCCGTCCCTTTTTGTGGCGTGGTCGTCACGTGAGGATGTTGACGGCGCGTGCCGCGACCAGGGCGATGGTCAGCAGCGAGATGAGCGACTGGACCAGCATCAAGGCCTTGGCCCAGGGTGTCAGCGGCATGGTGTCGGTCGGACTGAACGCGGTGGCGTTGGTGAAGGCCAGGTAGAGGTAGTCCACGAAGCCTGGCGCCCAGGGCTCGGGGGCGCAGGCGGGCGTCACCATCTGCGGGAAGAGGAAGTCCGGCTCACGGTGATCGGGGCGGCCGCGCGGGCCCGGACCACCGCGGTCGAGCTCCCAGTACCACAGGCCGAACACGATGACATTGGTCAGCCAGATCTCGATCGCCGATAGGATCAGCGTCTGCCCGTCCAGCTTCACGTGGCCCAGGTTGCTCTTCCCATGCAGCAGCGCGTCGACGAAGAGCACCAGCGAGAGCACATTGGCCAGGTTGACCACCGCAATCAAGGCGATGACGGCCGGGCGCACCCACCCCCGCGCGGCGGGCCGCAGGCGCGGGGCGGCGACGGTGAGGGGGATCAGCAGCGCCGCCTCCAGGATGGTCACGCCCCACTTCACGGCGGCGCCGAGCGTCAACCCCTCGGGCAGGACAATATAGAGGAGTACGGCGGCCAGGACCGCAAGGCGGGCCGGCCAGAGCGCCTGCCCCGGCGCGGGCGCCCCCCACGCGGCCTCCTCAGGAGGCGCAACAGGGCTCAGCCGTCGATCCGTCGTCATCGTCATTCCTCCCCTTGGCGGGCCGAGCCCGCACCCATCACGCCTCACTCTACCATGCTCTGCGCATCCACTCTCACTGCATCCAGCCAACACTAACGTAGGGGCGTATTGCATACTCCCGGCGGCGGCGCGACCGGGGCGTATGCAATACGCCCCTACCCCCAGGAATCGCCCGCGCGATCGACAATTACATGGCCCTGAGCCGACACCCACGTGCGATGGCGGCCGATGAACAGGTCGCTCCAGAGATGCCATGTCGTGTTCCTGATCAGTGCCCCGACGGGGCGAATGTTTGCCACAGATAGATGCCGCAGGCTACGGTCACCACGGCCGTGACCGCCCAGCCCGCCGTGACCAGGCCGCGCCCGACCCGATAGTCGCCCATGGCGCGCTTGCTGCGCGCGGCCAGCATCATCAAGGCCAGGGTAAAAGGCGTCCCCAGCCCGCCCGCGATCGAGCTGAAGAACAGCAGTTGGATCGGTCCCACCCCCAGCAGCGTGATGCCCACGCCCACGGCCAGCGAGAGCAGCAGGGCGATGTAGAACGCAGGCGCCTGGGTAAACCTGGCGTCGAGGCTCCCGCGCCAGCCGAAGGCCTCGGCCATCACGTAGGCGCTGGTGCCCGCGAGCACCGGGATGGCCAGGGCAGCAGAGGCCAACAGCCCCAGCCCGAAGATGACGGAGGCCAGTTGGCCCGCCAGGGGGGCCAGCGCGGCGGCGGCATCCTGCGCCGTCTGTACCGGCGTGTGGTGGACGCCCAGCGTTGCCCCCGTGCCAACCACGATGAAAAAGAAGATGACCCCGGACGCGATCATGCCCACGCCCGCGTCGACCTGCACCAGCCCCAGGCGCCGCAGCGGCGTGCGCTCCTGCGACACCTCGATCGTCTCCCACACGTAGGCGTAGCTCGTCAGCGTCGTGCCGAGCAGGGCCAGCGCCCCCGCCACGTAGTCGGACGAGAACGAGAGGTGCGGCAGGACCGTCTCGTGGAGGACCTGGCCCCAGTGCGGGTGGGCCAGGAACGCGGCCACGATATAGGTCAAGAAGATGAGCAGCACGTACTTGAGCACGCGCTGTAGGCCATTATAGCTGCCCCAGACAAGCAGGGCGCCCACGGCGAGGGCGAAGGGGATGATGAACCACTGGTAGGGCTTGCCGGTGAGTAGGCCGAGGGCCGCGCCCCCGCCCTCCAGGTCGGCCGCGAGCGTGATCAGGTTGACCGCGAGCACCAGCAGCAGAGTCACGAAGGCCCAAACGCGGCCGTACTGCTCCCGGATGACATCCTCCAGGCCTTTCTGGCAGACGGTACCGATGGCGGCGCTGATGACCTGCACGACGACGAGCATGGGGATGACGAGCACGACGAGCCAGAGCAGGCCGAAGCCGGTGGTGGCGCCGATGACGGCGAGCGAGGCGACGGTAGTGGGGTCGTTGTCGGATGCGCCCGAGATGAGGCCAGGGCCGAGGCGGCCGAGCAGAGCCGCGGGGTGTCGTTTCAGGAGGCGGATGAGGTGGGGCTGGCGGATCTGCCCCGTGGTCGTACGCTCCGACTGTGCCATACGCTGGCGCTCCTTCGATGATCGTGCGGACGGGCATTACTCTGCGCCCGTCCGCGTGTACGCAAGAATGGTACCGATACGCCGAGGCGGGTACGATTTGTGCTCATCCGAGGACAGGTGGGCGTGACCGGCACTGTAGACGGCCCCACCAGCACAACGAGGAGGTCTGGCATGGCAACGGCGCAGAAGCATCCGGCGGCCGAGCATCACAAGCAGGCGGCGGAGCACCACAAGCAGGCGGCCAAGCACCACGAGACGGCGGCCGAGCACTACGAGAAGGGTGAGCACGAGACGGCGGCCGAGCACGCCCATCACGCGCACGGCCATCATACGCACGCCACGCACCACGCGGAGGAGGCGGCAAAGGCGCACGCCACCCACGAGTCCACCAAAAAGTAACACCAGCAGGTAGATGGGGCGTCCGCCCGCAGCGGGCGGACGCCCTGCTGCTGCCGGGCACGCCGGTCGGGCGCAGTGGCGCGGCTGACCGGCGTGCCCGGCTTATAGTCCGTGCGCGTAGCGCGGAGAGCGACGACTAGCCTGGATTATACATGACGGGTGCGTGGGCGGCGACTGTCCGTCCTGGGAGCGCCGGCTCTCAGGAGGCTCCCCTCGTGACTAATGCGGGCTAGGAACTGCCGATGTAGATGCCGGCGGCAAAGACGAGGGCTCCGCCCACGATGACTTGCAGCACCGAGAGGAAGAAGTTCATCTTGAAGTAGCGGTAGCGGATCAGGGCGATGATCAGCAACTCGACGCCCACCACGGCGTAGGCGGCGTGCAGGGCCGTATTCACGTTGATAAGCAAGAAGGGCAGGGTATGGCCGAGGCCGCCCAGGGCGGTCATGACGCCGGTGACGAGGCCGCGCAGCCAGGGGTTGCCTCGCCCGGTGATAGAGCCATCGTCGGAGAGCGCCTCGGAGAAGGCCATGGAAATGCCCGCGCCGACGGCGGCGGCGAGGCCGATCAGAAAGGTTGTGTGCGTGTTATGCGTGGCGAACGCCACGGCGAAGATGGGGGCCAGGGTCGAGACCGACCCGTCCATTAACCCAGCCAGCCCCGGCTGAACGTACCGCAGCACGAAATCGCGCTCTTTATCCTCCGGTGTGATCGTAGGTTTCTCCGCGACGTTTTCCTGCGCCGCAACCGCGTTGGCCATCGTTCCTCCCATCATAGGGGCTCCATCGTTTAGAATCATTCTAATTATAACAGCGTTGTCGCCGATGCGCTATACTATGGCTATGAACGACACGATCAATACGGCGGCTCCAACCAGTCATGGGCGGCTGACGCGCCACCGTCAGGCCGTGTGGGAGGCCGTCGCGGCGCGGCCGGAGCATCTGACCGCCGCGCAGGTGTACGATGCCGTGCGGCATCACGATGCCCGCATCGCCTATGGCACCGTGTACAACGCGTTGCACTACCTCGTGGACGCCGGGCTCATCGCGGAGGTCGTGCGTCCCGACGGCGTCGTGGCCTACGACCGCGAGACGGCCCCGCACGACCACGTGGTCTGCCGCGTCTGTGGCCGCTTCGCCGATGTACCGAACACAGGGCTACGGGCCGAGGTTGCCGCGGGCTACGCGGATATCGCCCGGCAGACGGGCTACGCCATCGATCAACACCGCGTCACGTATTCCGGCGTCTGTCCCGCCTGCGGCTTCGCGACGGCGGCTCGCAACTAGGCACAGGGTCAGGGTCGGCGAAAAGTCAACGCGCCGATCCCCAACGCGCCACCCACGGCGAAGATGACGAGACCCCACAGGGGGTCGACCCCGGCGGGCGCCGCGCCCGCGGCGCCCGCGAAGCCGACCTGTCCTAGCGAGTGCGCGGCAAAGCTCATGCCGCGCAGGACCACAAAAAAGCCGGCCGCCCCGGCCAGGATCGCTACCATGGTCCCGGTCAGGAAGGCGTTCTGCATGAACGGCTGGGTGAACATGTCGATGATGGAGCGTCCTGTGCCTGCTATGCCTTCTTCGCGCCGGCCCCGGCGGTCTTCTTGGCCGTTTTCTTGGCGCTGTCTCCGGCGGTCTCCTTCGCGGCCGTCCCGGCGGTCGCCTTGGGCGTCTCCGCCGCGGCCTCCTTAGGTGTATCCCCGGCGGGCAAGAACTTGAAGAGCTTGAGCGTCTTGCCCTCTCGCTCGACCGTGGCTCGCGCCGCTTTCTTGCCGTTCTTCATGGTCACGACCTCGACCTGGTCGTCCGGCACGTCGACACTTTCCTTGATCTGGACGCTATAGAACGTCATGGACACTGTTGGCCTCCTCTTTACTCCCTCTTTCTGTCCCTATCGTTGCCCGGCAGGGGGCGTCTGTATGATACAACCAAGAGAGGCAGTTTGTCCCGTAGTTAGTCCACGTACCGGGTTTTGTGCGACGTGGGCATCGTCTCGTAGACGCCCGCCACCGGGACATGGTGGGCATGGGCGATGGGCAGCAGGCGCGTCGTGATCGGTGCGACGACCTGCCGGTTGTAGGCGAACGGCCGCACCCGGTTCCCGCTCAGCAGATCCTGCTCCAGCTGCGCGTCCTGTGGCGCGGGGTCGTTACCCTCCTGAATGGCCAACTGGAAGGATTGCGGCGTCAGGACATTGAGCCCGATGGCCGCGGCGGCGTAGCCAAAGACGGGCTCGGTCACGGCGATCGGCGTGCCCTTAAAACGCCGGCGCAACGAGGCCAACTCGGTCCGCCATGGGGTCAGCGAGGCGTCAAACCGGCGCAGGTCTTGCGCGGTCACGGCATGCCGTTGGGCCATCAGGGCGGTCACGATGGCCATGCGCTGGGGAGTGGCGCGACAGCCGTGGGCGTCGAGCCGCTCCGCCGCTTCGGTCAGCGCCTCCTCACGCATTGCGCTCCACCACCCTCCTTGTTGATATTTGCTATCATACGAGAACGATTATCAGTATAGAGATTCCAGGCTGCTATGTCAAATGTTGCCTCTGACACAAGGGTACGCCTGGGAATCGGGATAGCGCCGGGGTGCGTCCGGCCACTCGGACCGACTGAATCTGTGAAAGCGCATATTTAACCTGCATTTTACGCAGGCTTAACGTAGGCTTAATGTTCCGCCGGTACCTTCAAGACTGAATGGCGTATCGCGCCCCGCGCCCCACGCTCCGCGGGATGACGTGGATGCGTCTATCCTCCTCTGTCGTCTCCAGAGGCCAGTTCTCATAGGAGGTCCACCATGTCAATCCTCGCCGCACGGAACGTCGTTCGTCCACTGCTGGCCGCGACGTTGGTCGGCGGCCTGACCGCGGGGTTATCCGTCCAGAGGACACCCGTTGGCGCGAGCGCCGCGGCCTCGCCCATCGTCGCGCTGCCCGGCTACCAGGTCTCCGTGTTCGCCCGCGGCGGCGCCTACTCCAATCCTGACCCCATCGTCTACGACGGGGGACACGTCTTCGTGTCCTATGCCAACCTCGCGGCCAAGGATGGCACGGGCAGCGGCACCACGACCATCGTGGAGTATGACCTCTCCGGTAAAGTGCTGCGCACGTTCAGCACGCCGGGCCACGGCGATGGGCTGCGTATCAACCCGACCACGCACCAACTCTGGGCCCTCTCCAACGAGGACGCCAATCCGCTCCTCTTCATCATCGACCCCGCGACGGGCCGGACGACGCGCTACACCTTCCCCAAGACGCCTCACGGCGGCGGCTACGACGATATTGCCTTCACCCATGGCATGATCTTTATGGACGCCTCCAACCCCAACCTCGACAAGGCCGGCGTCAACGTGTACCCCGCGCTGGACCGGGTCACGCTGCACGGCAGTAGCGTCAGTGTGACGCCCGTGTTGATGGGCAACGCCATGGCCACCGACCTGGCGTCGCATACCAAGATGCAGCTTAACCTCATCGACCCCGATTCGCTGACCTTCAACCCGCAGGGCAACCTGGTGCTCGACAACCAGGCGGGCGCTCAGCAGGTCTTCATCAGCAAACCCGGCACGCCGCTGCAGTACGTCACGGTCTCGCCCGTCGGCACACAGGTCGACGACACGGTCTGGTCTACCGCGGCACAGGGGCGTCTCTTGATGAGCGACACCAAAGCGAACGTCATCTACCAGATACGCGCCACTTTCGAGCCCGACACGGCCTATGCCACCACGCAGAGCGACTCCGGCGTCACGGGCATGGTTGGGACGGTGGCCCCGCTGACCGGCTACGTGACGCCCGTGGCCATCGGCTTCGGGAGCCCGCACGGCATGATCTTCGTCCCCGGCATGTAGGGCGCGACGGTACGCACGGTGTGCCCTCACGCCCCGCGTGGCGGCGTCCGTCGATACCATCCAGTCGTCCTGTTCATGCTGACGCGCTTCAACGCATTTGCCTATAGATAGATAGAAGGAGGACATGATGACCGCGAACCGTTCCGCCCGCCTTGGCCTGCTCTCGGCCCTCGGCCTGTCTCTCTGCGCCGTCGCCTCGGCGACGGGAGTGGCCCACGCTCACGCCGCGCTATCACGAGCGACACCGGCGCATCCCGCCGCCGACAATTCGCTGGTGCTCTACTCGGCCCAGGGCTACGACAGCACCATGGGTAAAGCGTTCGGCAAGGTGAGCGGTACGCAAGTATTGCTGACCGACGACAGCACGGGCAACATCCTGGCCAAGATCGCCGCGGAGCGCAACAACCCGCACTGGGACGTGGCCTGGTTCGACGGCGACGCGACCATGCAGACCCTCGACGCCCAGGGGCAGCTCTACAAGTGGACCCCCGCTGGCGCCGGCAACTACACCGCGCTGGGCCGCTCGCTCATCCCGGCTGACAAGGCCTTTTACCCCACGGGCGTCACGGCGGCCGGCGTGATCGTCTACAACACGCGACGCCTCTCCGCCGCCCAGGCGCCCACGGACTGGAACGACCTGCTGTTGCCGCGCTTCCGTAACCAGGTAGCCGAGAACGATCCGGCCTTTTCGGGTCCGGCCTTCCCGCTGATCTCGGGGATGTACCTGCGCATGGGCGGCGGCCGCGCCAACGCCATTGCCAAGGGCGAGGCCTACTACCGCGCGCTCAAGGCCAATGGCCTCAAGATCTTCCAGACCAACGACCCCACGCTGCACTCGGTCGAGACCGGCGCGCGCGCGATCGGCATCGTGCAGGACTCGGCCTACTACGCCGCGAAGGCCACCGGCGCGCCGATCAGCGTGGTCTATCCCAGGAGCGGCGTCACGGTGCTGCCCGGCGTGGTGGCCATCAACGCGCGCTCAAGGCGCCTCAAGGCGGCCGAGGCGTTCGTCAACTACATCCTCTCCCCGGCCGGCCAGAACGTGATGGTCCACGACCCCAACGACAGCGATTCGTACTACACGCCGATTATCGCCGGCGTGGCCGCGCTGCCGGGGCGGCAAGTCAACGGCATCAACTACCAGCGCCTCGACTACATCTGGGCCGGTCAGCACGCCACCGAGATCAAGACCTGGTTCCACGACAACATCGTGCAGTAGCGGCGCGCGTCTGGACCCGCTCCTTACGTGAACCCTCCCACACCCGATCCGCTCAGCGCCGGCAACCCCGGTCCGGGCGCGGCGGCCGTCTCGCCGCCGCGTTCGGGCGAGGGCGTTCTCGCCTCGCTGCCCCCATCGCCGGGCGTCGCGCCGGCCCTGGGCGGAGCGCCATCGCCGTCTGACCGGCCCGAGGGAGTCGATGGCTCAACCGGTCGCGGATCGGGTCGGCGCGGCGCCCGTTTGGTCGGGCTGCTCTTCTCGCTCGTCTCCATGGTGACGTTGCTCGTCCTGGTGCTCTATCCGCTGGCCGCGATCCTGCTGCAGAGCGTCTTGCCCGACCTGTTTGGCGTCCCGGCGCGCCTGACGCTGTCGCTGTCCACCTTCGACGTCGCCTTCAGCAGGCCGGAGCTCTACGGCGCCATGCTCAACACGCTCTGGCTGGGGGTGGCCGTGGCCATCTTCGCCACCCTGTTGGGCGCCGCGCTGGCGGTGCTGGTGGAGCGGACCGACCTGCCGGGCCGGCGTCTCGTCGGCGGCATGGTGTGGGTCACGTTGTTCACGCCCAGCTATCTGGTGGCGCTGGCCTGGGAGGTGCTGTACGCGCGCGGCGGACTCATCGACGCCGGCGTGGTCCCCTTGCCGGACGGCGTGGTCAACACGATTTTCTCGCCGGTCGGCCTGACGGCGCTCCAGATCTTGCGCCTTTTCCCCTTCGCCTATCTGGCCGTCGGCGCCGCCCTGCGCGGCCTGGGCTCCGAGTACGACGAGGCCGCGCGCATGGTCGGCGCGCGCACGCTGCGCCGCTGGCTGCGCATCAACGGGCGTCTGCTGCTGCCCGCCCTGTTCGCCGGCGGGCTGATCATCTTTGCCGAGACGATCTCCGACTACGGGACGGCCTCCACCATCGCCCAGCAGGCCGGCTTCAACCTGGTCACGTACGAGTTGTACACGGCGCTCAACAACGAGCCCGTCGACTTCGCCCTCGCCGCCACGCTCTCACTAATCCTCATCGTGGCCATCGCCGCGGCGCTGGTGCTCCAGACGCGCCTGGTGCGGGCGCGCTCCTTCCAGGTCATCACCGGCAGGACGCGGCGCGCCTACCCCGCGCGCCTGGGTCCCTGGCGCTACCCCCTGCTGTTGCTGGTGACGCTGCTCTTCGTGGCGGCCCTGTTGCTACCGCTTGCGGCGGACATCCTGGTGTCCTTCCTGCACAATGTGGTCAACGGCCTGGGCGCCGCGAACTTTACGCTGTCCAACTACCAGCAGGCGCTCAGCGCTGGCGGCGACGATCTGCCCGCGCTCGAGCGCAGCTTCGTGCTGGCGGTGGCCACGGCCACCATCGCCGCGCTGCTCGGGGCCGCGGTGGCCTTTGTGATCGAGCGCACGCGCATACCTGGACGCGGCTTCCTGCGCCTGGTCACCATCGTGACCCTGGCCATTCCCGGCATCGTGCTAGCGGTCGGCTATATCTTCGCCTGGAACCAGCGCTGGATGAGCACCGCCTTCGGCGGCACGCCGTACGGCACCATCGGGCTGCTGCTGGCCGCCTACGTGGCCGGCGCGCTGCCTTTCAGCGCGCGCCTGGCCGGCGGGTCCCTGGCGCAGGTAGGAGACCACCTGCTGGAGGCCGCGCGCCTGGCCGGGGCGGGCGTCTTCGGGACCTTCACCCGCATCGTGCTGCCGGTGGTGGCCACGGCGCTGCTCTCGACCTGGATGCTGGTGTTCACCGGCACGATCTTCGAATTGCCCGCCTCGGAGCTGCTGCAGCCGCCCGGCCAGCCGCCGCTGTCCGTGCGCATCAACTATTGGTTCAACAACCTGGAGTTCGGGCCCGGCACGGCCATCACCATGCTGGCCCTGCTGCTCGTCGTCGTCGCCGCCCTGGTCATCGCGCTGGCGGCGCGGCTGCTGCGCCCACGGGGGAGGGGACGGGCGAATGCCGGTCGCGGTCTCTAATCTGGTCAAGCGCTTCGGCGGCGCCACGGCCGTCGACAAGGTCAGCTTCACGGTCGACGATGGCAGCTTCTGCGCCCTACTCGGTCCGTCGGGCAGCGGCAAGACGACGGTGCTGCGCATGCTGGCCGGCCTGGAGCGGCCCGATGGCGGCCGGATCGAGGTGCACGGGCGCACCGTCTTCGGGGAGCGCCGCGAGACGCCGGCTGAGGACCGCGACATTGGCATGGTGTTCCAGGACTACGCGCTGTGGCCGCACATGACGGTGGCCCAGAACATCGCCTTCGGCCTGCGCCTGCGCCGCCTCTCGCGCGCGGACGTGACGGCGCAGGTGGCCGAGGCGCTGGCCAGGGTGCACCTCGATGGGCTGGATGCGCGCTACCCGGACCAACTCTCGGGCGGCCAGCAGCAGCGCGTGGCCATCGCCCGCGCGCTGGCCGCGCGGCCGCGCCTGCTGCTGCTCGACGAGCCGCTTTCCAACCTCGACGCCGCGTTGCGCGAGGAGATGCGCGTGGAGTTGGTCCGGCTGCTCAAGGATCAGGGCATCACCGCCGTCTACGTCACGCACGACCGCATCGAGGCGCTGGCCATGGCCGACACCATCGTGGTGATGCGGGCGGGCCGCATCGCGCAGGTGGGCGCGCCCGAAGACCTGTACGCGCGCCCGGCCACCCCGTTCATCGCCGGCTTCCTGGGGGCGGCCACGTTCGTGCCCGGCGACGTGGCCCTGGCTCCAGATGGCGCGTGCCTGGTCCGTTACGGCGACCTTAGCTTGCGGGGTCACGCCGGCGCTGGTCTGACGGCGGGCAGCCCCGCCGTGGCCATGCTGCGGCCCGAGGACGGCGTGCTCTACACTGAGCCGCCGACCGGCACGGACGCTAGCGCGCGCAATCTGCTGACTGGCGATATCGTCTACAGCGAGTTCCTGGGTGGCCGCTGGCGTCATGTCGTGGCCGTGAGCAGCGACGTGACGGTGCAAGTGCTGACCCCGACCCGTCCCCCCGGCCGGCAGCGCGTCTGGGTCGGGTTCCCCGTCGACCGCTGCGTGCTCTTGCCGCCGGACGGCTAACATTACAACTGACATTGACCTGCAACTAAAGGCGCATGGCACGGAACGACGACTAAAGTCGTTGAGGCAACGCGTGTGGAAACATTGGAGACACTTTAACGCTTGTTGTGAGTTATTTCGCCCCATTTCGTGACCGAAAGTGACGTTTATGACGCTTCTGACACGCAAAGCGCCTGTCGTTTACCACGGCAAGCACGTTATTCGAACGCATGACCCAGATCGACGACCATACATCATCTCTTTTCGGGCCAAACAGGCTTGTCGAGGCCAAAATCAGCCAATTTAATTCACAACAAGCGTTTTAGTGTCCGTTGTCTGCCATGCGCCTTTAGTCGCAGGCTGGTCCTAAGTAGGGCGGCCTACCCGAGGGGCAGCGTGAGGTGGAAGAGATAGCCGTTGAGCATCAGCAGCGCGGCCACGAGGCCGAGTCCGAGACCCACGGCCAGGAGACGGCGCGAGGACGAGACGATGCTGACCGAGCCGAGCACGATGGCGATCTGGAAGAGCGCCTGCGCGAAATTAAAGCTTGGAACTTGCCGCTCGGCCCGGTCGCGCTCCTCCTGGTAGCGACGGGCCTGCTCCAGCAGTTGCGCCTTGCCCTGTCCGCCCGCCGTGGGGTCGTCCTCATAGCGTGCGATTGTCTTGGCGTAGCTGTCGATGCGCGCCTGGATGGACCGGCGCGTCGCGGGGGCCAGGGCCGCGTTGGTCTGCAGCAGGATGTGCAGATTGTCGGCGGAGAGCTGGTAGGAGGTCTGTCGGATGTTCTTGGCCTGGTAGAAGGCGAAAGCGTCGGACGCGCGGATGTTGCTGTTGGTGGCCGTCTCGCGAGCGCCGTCGGCGCCCAGGGCCGTGATGGCCAGCAGCGCGGCCAAGACCCCGATGGACACGGCGGCGCGCCGCCGGAAACGCTCCCTGGCCTCGTCCTCGCGCAACTTGCGTTCGTCGGTGGCGACCCGACGTTCCTCGGCGGCTTCCCTGATACTGTCCCCAGCCTCTTGCGCTTCCATGGTTTCTTCTCCTCTTCCCTTCGGTTTTGTTGACACATAGGCACTTATGGCTAAGTCTGTCGCTCACGTGCGACAGCGATATCCGCGTGGTGGCCGCGCCCAGTGTGACATGCCGCCGATCGACATGCCGCCGATCGACAGGCCGACGGAGAGCGATGGGCGGCGCCTCGGAGCGGACGGGCGTGACGCGCAGGGCGATCAGCGCGATGCCCGGTCCAAGCAGGGACAGACGGCGGGCGGTGGCCGGTACCTCGAACGCCTCGACGACCTCGACCGCGCCTCGTGGCGGGATGACCGCCCATAAGAGAGGGACATGGTAGAGCGCGGCGGCCGGGGCATTCAGGTCCCCGGCCATGGGATACGCCCGGCCCGCGGCGTCGGTAAGGGCGAAATTGCGCAGCTTCCAGCTCCACGGCCTCACCGAGAGGTTGCGTAGGCGCAGCAGCACGATCAGGTCGCGATAGCCGCGCGGCGGGCCGGCGGCCAACGGAACGGGCAATGCGACGAACTCCGTGGCGCCGAGCACGCTGTAGGCGAGATTGCCCACGACCACCGTCCGTCCCATCGAGACCCTATAGAAAAGCGGTGGAACGTGCGCCGGAGCGCGCGCCGCCGCGGTCACGATGATGCCGCCATAGACGAGCGCGGCCAGGGACACCGCGGCGGCAAGGGATCGCGGAAGGGCCATGGCCGTGCCCACGGTCGTGCCCACGGTCGCGCCCACGGTCGCGCCCACTGACCGCGACCGCACCGGAGGTGGAGATAGGGCACCGGTCGGGCGGGGTGTGACCCCGACGACGAGCAAGGCGCCACTGCCCAAGAACGCGATGAGGAGCAACACGGCCAGGGTTGTGGTCGTGTCCCGTCCCCACCAGGGGTAGTCGTGCAACCACCAGACGGTGAAGGTGTTCCAGTTCTCACGCAGGCGCAGGTCGTCGGCGTCGGTCAGACAGACGGCGGCCTGGCCCCACACCCGGAAGACGCAGCCCTCGTTCCCGCTGCCGTAGCGCTCGTCGGCGTACCAGTGGCGCACCGTCGGCGCGCCGTCGACGTCGTGTTGCGTGATCTCGCCGACGCCGCCGAGCGCGGAGACGAGGGGCGATTGGTCTGGCCTCCAGTAGTAGTTGAGGTTCCAGCCCCAGTCGTGATACTCGATCTGGTCGATGTGATAGGCGAACATCCCGTGCTCCCAGCGCCAGTAGCTGACCGAGACGGCGGCGAACTGCACCAGGAAGGAGCAGGCCAGCACCCCGATCACGACGCCGCGGACGGGGCGCGGGTAGGCGCGCCAGCGCCGCCAGACCTCGCCCAGAGGCAGGATCAGGTAGGGCAGCGTGGCGTAGAGATAGCGCGGTCCCCAGGCGGGGTCGCCGTGCCAGTAGTTCACGTTGGCGTAGAAGAGCAGGTAGACCCCGCCGATGAGGGCGAAGAGGCGCGCGGGCAAGGGGAAGCGCCGCGCGAAGGGCCGCGCCGCCAGCGCGAGCAGCAGCACGGCGGGGGAGTACCAGAGCAGGCCCTTGCCGGGGCTGAGCAGCAGGTCGGGCAGGCCCTGGAGCAGGGGGAAGCCGAGCGAGTCGTCGGGGTAGGGGCCGGTGCGCAGCGGCGAGCCGAAGCGCAGCAGGTTGAAGGCCGCGTCGATCCCGAGCGAGGGCAGCAAGCATAGGGTGAAGGTGACGGCGTCGTCGCGGAAGGCGGGCCGCCAGGCGCCCGGACGCCAGCGCCGGTGCAGCAGCAGCAGGTACAACAGGAAGAGGGGCGGGACGATGAGCCCCGAGACGCGCGTGACGACCTCGAGCCCGGCGGCGAGGCCCATGACGAGGACCCAGAGCGCCTCCGTGCGGCGCTGGAGGGTGTAGCGGACGGCGGCGTAGGCGGCGACAAGCAGCAGCAGGCTCTCCAGGGTGTGTTCGAGGTTGGACTGCACGTCGGGCCAGAGCGAGGTGCCGAAGGCGAGCAGCAGGGTGAGGCCAAGGGCGAGGGGGCGGGCGTAGCCGAGCAGGCGGGCCAGGGCGAAGAACAGCACGCAGAGCAGGGCGCCCAGAATGGGGCCGAGCAGCTTGCAGATCAGGAGCACCGGGGCGGGGGCGGGGTCGGTACAGGAGGTGTGGGCCAGGCCGGCGAGGGCGCGACCGAGCAGGTAGAGGGGGATCAGGGCGACGGACTGGCCGAGGGTGTACTGGGTGTCGGTGGCGCCGCCGAGGCCGGGGCCGCTGCGGGCGTCGGCCTGGTAGGGCACGATGGTGAAGCGGTTGTGCTCGACGATGCGGCAGGCCACCTGGTAGCGCAGGAACCAGTCGCCGTTGTGCGCGGGCTGGTCCACGTTGACCGAGAGCAGGTAGCCGCTCAGGATGCACACAAAGAGCAACACGCCAACGGCCCATGAGCGCAGCGGGTGGCTCATGGGCAAAAGCTGTGCGGACGCAGAGGGGTGCTCTGTGGCGACCGTAGGGGGTGGGAGTGGTCGCCGATAGTGGCCGGCCTCAGTGGGGCGGTTGGTGGCAGGACGTGGTGGTAGGCGAGGATGCGGGCCGTGCCACGGTGGCGCTGGCAGCGACGGGCAAGAGCCGTCAGGCCGCGGTACCAGAGGACATGGCCGATCCATTGTTGTAGCGAGAGGGCAACGGGCGGACGCGCGGGGACACAGTCGCGCGGATCCATACGGCGGTCAGTCTCCTTCTACAGTATAGCGCCACAGGAGAGGGTTGTGGACGTCGAGCACGTTTGTCTGCCCCCAGGTAACAGACGGCTCGCATCCGCTCCATGATACATGGCGCGAGAGCACGCGGACGTGCTGCGCTATCACTCGTCCCTCGCGATCGCCCCGTGCGCGTTGGGACGGATCGTCGCCCCTTTCTCTCCTCATCGTAGCAGCCGCGGGTTGAGCTTTGGTTAGAGGACGGTTAGAAAATGCGGAAATTGCATGACGGTCGCAGTATCCTGGGGGTGGGAAGCACGTTCGTCGTCACCCTGCCGCTCGTATCGAGCGACGAACAAGGTCCTGTGAGCGCGAGATGGGCGCCGGAGACCGCGCTGAACTCTTAAACCCGCTAGCAGTATCCTACTTGTCACCGACCATTTTGTCACCGACCAGTGTAACGAGGTCCACGGATATGACGACATCCCCGCCTCCCCGACGCCGCCCCGGGTCCCGCGCAACCAACACGCCGCTGGTCGTCGCGCTCACCGCGGCCGTCGCGGTCGTCGCGCTCACCGCGGCCGTCGCGGTCGTCGCGCTCGCACCGTCGTCCTGGGTGAGCCGTACGGCAGCGCCCCCCTCGCCGCCGTATCCCGGCCCCCCGAGGCGGTCCGGGACCATTGATCACATCGTCTTCATCATCAAGGAGAACCACTCCTTCGACAACTATTTCGGGCGCTTCCCCGGCGCCGACGGGGCGGCCACGGGCCGCACCTCTACCGGCGAGGTGGTCCCCCTGCAGGAGGCCCCCGACCAGACCATCCCCGACATCGCCCACTCCGCCGACGCCGCGTACGCGGCCTACGACGGCGGCCGCATGGACGCCTTCGACCGCCAGGCCAATGCCCTCGTCCTTGGAGTCGCCGCCGCCTACACCCAGATGTCCCCCCGCGACATCCCGGACTACTGGGCCTACGCTCGCCGCTTCACCCTGGACGACCATTTCTTCTCGTCGGTGATGGGGCCGACCTTCCCCAACCACCTCGTCACGATCGCGGGGCAGAACAACGGCGTGGTCTCCAACCCGCAACTCTCCCGCGGGCGCTGGGGCTGCGACAGCCCGCCCGGCGCCTACGTCCAGACCGTGGCCGCCAACGGCGGCCGGGGCGCCGCCTTTCCCTGCTTCGACATCCCCACCCTGGTCGACCGCCTGAACCAGCGCCGCATCGGCTGGCGCTACTACGCGCCGACGAGCGGCCAGCCCGGCTACATCTGGTCCACATTCGACGCCATCCGCCACGTCCGTGACGGCCCGCAGTGGGCGACCAACGTGCTGCCGTGGCGGCGGTTCGAGGGCGACGTGGCGCGCGGCCGCCTGGCGGCGGTGACCTGGCTGGTCACGGACACCGCGCAGAGCGAGCACCCGCCTGCCAGCACCTGCCTGGGCGAGGACACCACCGTCTCCGAGGTCAACGCCGTGATGCGCAGCCGCTTCTGGGCCTCGACCGCGCTCTTTGTGACCTGGGACGACTACGGCGGCTTCTACGACCACGTGGCCCCGCCGCGGCGCAACCCGTGGGGGCTGGGGCCGCGCGTCCCGACGCTGGTCATCTCGCCGTACGCGCGGCGCGGCGCGGTCGACCACACGCCCTACGACTTCACGTCGCTGCTGCGCTTCGTCGAGCGGCGCTTCACCCTCGTGCCGCTGAGCAAGCGCGATGCCCGGGGCCCTGCCCTGGCGGGCAGCTTCGACCTGCGCGCGCCGCCCGCGGCCCCGCTGATCCTGCGACCCCACGCCTGCCCGCTGATCCCGGGCGTGTCCATCAACGGCAACGAGACCGGCAACCGGCGGGCGAACACCGTCGATCTCGCGGGCGCGCCCCTCATCGCCGCCATCACCGGCCGTGCCCCCACCATCACGCTGATCCTCCGCTATCGGCGCCGGCGAGTCACGGTGTCTCTCATGGCCAGCACGCGCGTGTTGGGGCGGGACGGGCGCCTGCTCGACCCGCGCGCCCTGCGGGTCGGCGATGTCGTCCTGTACCGGGCGGGCGCGCCGCGCACGGTGCAGGACGAATCGGAGGCTACGGTGACGCTGATTGGACGCATCGTGCGCGCCGAGCCGTGGCGTGACGCCCTCGTCGTCGCCGTCCGCGGCGCCATCCCGCGCACGCAGCGGCGACACGTCCGCGCTGTCGCCGGCCTGATCGTCGCCCTGAATGGTCGGACGACGCTTGTTGGCGGCCAGGGCCAGCGCATCGACGCGCTCAACCTGTCCGCGGGGACGTATATTTACGCGACGGGCGTGCTCAATGTGCGCGCCCGGACGCTGATCGACACGACCGCCATCGGCGTCCGCCACCCGCGGCTGCCACCCGCGGCTGCCACAGCCCATCGCCGCGACGGGCTACTGACGTTGCAACGCCAGAGCGGGGACGGAGCGGGGACGGAGCGGGGACGGAGCGGGGACGGAGCGGGACGGATGACGAACGCGACAGTGCTGAGGCAGAATTGAGGGTAGGACGACGGCCATGAGCGACGCGATTCTAGTGGTGGAGGACGACGAGCAGCTGGCGGCGATCGTGCGCGACGGGCTCACGCACCATGGCTACGCCGTGACGGCCGTGCCCAGCGGCGGCGCCGCCCTGACCTCCGTGCGCGACCGTCCGCCCGCGCTGGTCGTGCTCGACCTGATGTTGCCGGACATCGACGGCGTCGAGGTCTGTCGCCGCTTGCGCGCGGAGGGTGGCCCGCCGGTGATTATGCTAACCGCCCGCGACGCCGTCGCCGAGCGCATCACCGGACTGGAGAGCGGCGCCGACGACTACCTGACCAAGCCCTTCGTCCTGGAAGAACTGGTCGCGCGCGTGCGCGCCGTGCTTCGCCGGCACGCGCCACGCCCGGACGCGCTGCTGCGCGTGTCCGATCTGACCGTGGACCCGCGCGGGCGGCGGGTCTGGCGCGGCGATCGCCGGGTCGAGCTGACGGCGCGCGAGTTCGACCTGCTGGAGTGCCTGATGGCCCACGCCGGGCAGGTGCTCTCCACCAGTGTGCTGCTGGAGCGGGTCTGGGGCTACGACTTCGCGGTGGAGTCCAACGCGGTCAAGGTGTACGTCGCCTACCTGCGCCAGAAGCTCAACGCGGCCGGTGAGCCGGACCTCATCCATGCTGTGCGCGGTGTGGGCTATGTACTGCGAGAGGGCCATGCTCATGCTCCCCATGCCTCGTAGCATCCGCGGCCGGCTGTCCCTGTGGCTGGCCCTGCTGATAGCCCTGTGCATGGCCGCGTTTGCGCTCTACCTGTACCTGACCGTGACCGCGACCCTCACTGCCAGCCTGGAGCAGACGTTACGCGTCGAGGCGCAACAGGTCGCCGCGACGTTCGTTTTCCAGGAGCCGGATGGCAACAACGACGGGACCGGGCAGCCCGCCGACATCGGGGCGGTCGACCAGTTCTCGACCGCCGGCCTCTTTATCGAGACCTTCGATGCCCAGGGACATCCGTTGGCTCGCTCCAGCAACCTTGGCCGCTTGCATTTGCCGGACGAGTCGCGGGCAGCGTCGCTTATCAGGGCTGGACAACGACTGTCGACTGAGACTGTTCCCGGTGACGCACTGCGGGTCTATAGCGTCCCGGCATCCCGCGATGGCCAGATCGTCGGGTTGGTGTTGGTGGCGACCTCGCTCCACGACGTTGCCACGGCGGCGCGGACCCTCCTGGCCTTGCTGGTGGCCGGCGGCCTCGCCGTCGTCCTGTTGGCCGCACTGGGCGGACTGGTGCTGGTGCGGCGGGGCTTGCGGCCGCTCGACGACATGGCCGCCGTGGCCGAGGGCATCACGGCGCGCCGGCTCGACCAGAGGCTGGCCCTGCGCGCCCCACCGGTTGAAGTGGAGCGCCTGGCCCACACGTTCGACGCGATGCTCGACCGCTTGCACGAGTCCTTTGCCGCCCAGCGACGCTTCGTCGCCGACGCGTCGCACGACCTGCGCACTCCCCTGGCCACACTGCATGGACGCAGCGAGGTGCTGTTGCTCCGGCCCACGCTTGACGCCGAGACGCGCGCCGGGTTGGCCATGATGCGCGATGAGGCCGCGCGCATGGGTCGCATGGTCGCCAATCTGCTGGTGCTGGCGCGTGGCGATGAAGACCGGCCCATCGATCGGCGGCCCGTCGAGCTCGACGTGCTGCTGCTGGAGGTAGCCGGCCAGGCCCACGCGCTGGCGCGCGGCGTGCGCGTCACGCTTGCCCACGAGGACCAGGCGCTGGTGCTGGGCGACCGCGACCTGTTGAAGCAGGCGCTGCTCAACCTGGTCGACAACGCCCTTGCCCATACACCCCCCGGCGGCGCCGTCGCGCTGTCGCTCTGCGTCGCCGACGGACAGGCCCACCTGACGGTCCGTGACAGCGGCTCGGGCATCGCTCCGGACGACCTGCCGCGCATCTTCGAGCGGTTCTACCGCGCGGACCCGGCGCGCTCGCGCCGCTCCGGTGGGGCGGGCCTGGGTCTGAGCATCGTGCGCTGGGTCGCGGAGGCGCACGGAGGGCAGGCGACGGCGGAGAGTACGGTGGGCGCCGGCAGCGCGTTTACCATCACGCTGCCGCTTTCTGACCAAGTTGTAACCGTCCCTTAACCCTGGCCTAACCGGCGGGTGGGATGATGGAGATACGTGATGCACGGCATGAGTCCGGCACGCGCTAGACCCTATACAAGGGGAAGGAGCAGGTTCCGATGATGGTCAAACACGCATTGATGGCTCTGGGACTGGGCGTTAGTTTGTTGGGCGGCACGGGGGCGGCCTCGGTTGTCCACGCCAGCGGGCACGTCAAGCCCGCGTCACACGTGGCGTCACACCCGGCGGTCGCCCACGCGCGGGCGGTGCGGTTGCAGGCCGCGGCGGATGCGGCCGGCGATAGCGCCGCGGCCGTGGCGTGCGCAACCGACGCCGCGGGCAGTCAGACCGGTGATTGCCAGGACAGCCAGGACGCGTCTGGTCCCCAGGATAGCGCCGACACGGCCGACGCGGCGGACACGGCCAGCGCGACGGACGCGGCGGACACGGCCAGCGCGACGGACGCGGCGGACACGGGCGCCACGGCGAGCCAGGACGGTGATACCGCCCAGACAGGCGACCAGACCGGTCCCGATAGCGCCGGTCAGGGCGGCCAGGCCGGCGCGGCCGGGGTCACGCGGTAGCACGTCCGTCACCGTCGCTCGACGGGACGCGCCACGCTCGTCGCGTGGCGCGTCCCGTCGTTCGATCGCATAGACGACATCTATGGAAGAACAGCGCTGCGTCATACCGCCCGGGACAACGCGACGGCCCGATCCCGGTCAGCGGTCGCGGGGGGGCGGTCGCGGGGCGGGCCGTCGTCGTCGGAGAGGGCCGGCGGCAGCAGCACGGTGAAGACGCTCCCCTCGCCGGGGCGGCTGCGCACCTCGATCCGCCCGCCGTGCGTCTCGGCGCACCAGCGGGCGATGGCCAGACCCAGCCCCGTGCCACCCTCGGCCCGCGCGCGCGCCTTGTCGGCGCGGAAAAAGCGGTCGAACACGTGAGGCAGGTCCTCGGGCGCGATGCCGATGCCGGTGTCGGCCACGTCCAGGCGCGCCAGCCCGTCCTCGACGCCCAGCGTCACCTCGACGCCCCCCCCCGCCGGCGTGTACTTGACGGCGTTGCCGAGTAGGTTGACCACGAGCCGGCGCAGCCGCGCGGGGTCGCCGACGAGGGCCACGTCGGGCTGCAGTTCCGTCTCCACCGCGATCCCCTTGGCCTCGGCCAGGCGGCGCATCCCCACCATGACCTCGCCGACCAGCGCGTCTAGATAGACGAACTCATGGGCCAACTCGGCCTGCCCGCTGTCGGCGCGCGCCAGCGTCAGCAGATCTTCCACCAGCCCGGCGAGGCGCGTCACCTCCTCGTCCACATCGCGCACGACCTCCTCGTATT
>JAABUQ010003454.1_pt1 | contig 28922 bp, 31 predicted proteins | sample 5560001 | NCBI WGS metagenome assembly JAABUQ01 (sample SAMN10711888, study PRJNA513371) | rock metagenome | isolation source: Antarctica rocks | place: Antarctica: Victoria Land, Finger Mt nord | collected 2015-12-18 | reverse complement strand
GGGAGAGGGACAGGCGCGCAGTGCCAGGGTGAGGGCCGCATTCGCCCTGTGACAACCCCTTGTTCCCTACCCATTGCCAAGGCGTTCCCTTCTCTTTCCAAGCGCATTGCGACGGCGGAACGTTTTCTTCCGTCGTCGGTACGCCCTAGAAAAGCCGGAGCAATGGGCGAGGCACGCGCGGGAAACAGGCGCGGCAGCGGCTTTGCAATGCCGAAAAACAACGCATGCGCCGCGGGGCGATGCCCGCACAACAACAACGCCCGGCGCAGTTTGCGCCGGGCGTTTTTTGGTGTTTCGCTACATCTTGTGGGTTGATTTGGGCGTGCCCGCACTGGCGGACTTGATATAGGCGGCGGGGTTTTTATCAAATGCCGGCTTGCAGGCGGTGCAGCAGAAGTAGTACGTCTTGCCCTGGTAGACGCTGTGCCCCACAGCATCCTTGGCCGAGGTGATCTTTTCATGGGTAACGGGGCAGACCAGCGCGCCGGCGGCAGGGGCAGCGGCGGGTTTGGCGGCGGGGGCGGCAGCCGCGGCGATGCCGGACAGCAGCAGGGCAGACACGGCGAAAATAGGTTTCAGCATAACGGTTCTCCTTGACAAGGTCTCCTTTATTATAATATACTTTGGCGGCTTTTGTTCCAGACAAAAGCCTGAAGGAGCAGAATATGGAACAAACATTTTTAATGGTCAAGCCGGATGGCGTGCAGCGGCGACTGGTCGGAGAGATTATCCGTCGGTTTGAGAACAAGGGGCTGACACTGGCTGGCCTGAAGATGCTGACCCCGACGCGCGAGATGGCCGAAGCGCACTATGCCGTGCACCGAGGCAAGCCGTTCTTTGAGGGCGTGGTGAGCTTTATCGTGTCCGGGCCGGTGGTGGCGATGATCTGGCAGGGCGAGGATGCGGTTGCCCTGTGCCGCAAGATGATGGGAGCGACCAAGCCCGCCGACTCCTCGCCCGGCACGATCCGCGGGGATTACGCCAACAGCATAGAGCAGAACCTGATCCACGGCTCAGACTCGGCGGAGAATGCGGGGGAGGAAATCAAGCTGTGGTTCGGCGAGGGCTAACGGCTGCTGGGGGATCAGCGGCGGTCGGCCCCGGCCTGCTCGGCAAGCTGGAGCCGCACCGCCTCCATTTGGCTGTCTACCTCAGCGTCGGTCAGGGTGCGGCCTTCGGCGCGGAACGACAGCCGCAAAGCCACGCTCTTTTTGCCCGCTTCCAGGCGCTCGCCGGTGTAAAGGCTTGCCAGGGTCAGTGATTGCAGCAGGGCGGGGTCGGCGGCGGAGCGCGCCACATCTTCCAGCAGGGCATAGGGCGTGGCTTTGTCCACGACGACAGCAATGTCCCGGCTGACACCAGGGAAGCGGGGAAGCGGGTGGAAGCGCGGGGTCGTCTGGCCGAGCGCAAGCAGCAGGTCGGCATCTAATTCAGCGACGACGATGCGCCCCGTTCCCAGCGGCGCGTCCAGGACGTCTTTGGCGGCCTGCGGGTCCAGCTCGGCCACAAAGCCCAGGGGTTGTCCATCTATGGAAACAGCCGCGCAGCGCCCCGTGTGCATTCCCGCCCGCGTGCTGGGGGTGAACACGAGGGAAGGCAGGCGCAGCAGCCGGGCCAGCGCTTCAATTTGTCCTTTGAGCGAGAAGAAGTCAACGGATTGGGCCGCGCCTTCATCCCACGCGGCGGGCCGGGCAATGCCGGTCGCCGTTATCGCCACGCGCCGCACTTCGTTGTATTGGCCCGGCTCGCCCCCGCGCACAAAGACTTTTCCCACTTCAAACAAAGCGACACCGGGTTCGCGCCGCCGCAGGTTGCGTGCCAGGGCATCCAGCAGATGCGGGACAAGCGACACGCGCAGCCCGCTGAGCTCCGCCGACAGCGCCTGCCGGATTTGGACGCGCCGGGCATCGTCCGGGCCGTCAAACAGCGAGGGTGCGGTCAGCGAGTTGGTCAGCGCCTCCTGCAAGCCAAAGCCGGTCAGCATGGCGCGCAGATTGGCGGCAAACACGCCCTCCGCACTGTCCACGCCGCCTTCCGAGCCGCGCGCGGGCGGCAGGGTTTCGGGCAGGGTTTCGTAGCCCACCATGCGCCCCACTTCTTCCACAAGGTCTATCTCGGCGACAAGGTCAGGCCGAAATGTCGGCACAGTGACGGGCCATGTGCCGCCGGTTTGTTCCACGAAAAGCCCAAGGCGGCGCAGGCTGTGGGCGATAGTGGCGTCGTCCAGAGAAGTGCCCAGCAGCGCATTCACGCGCGCGGGACGCAGGGAAATAGTTTGGGGGGAGACGGGAGCAGGATACAGATCAATACGCCCCAGCACCACCTCGCCATTGGCAAGGTCAGCCAGCAGCTCACAGGCCCGTTCCAGGGCCAGCGGGGCCAGTTCGGGGTCTACAGACCGCTCGTAGCGATACGAAGCCTCGGTGGACAGGCCCAGCGCCTTCGCCGTGCGCCGGATACTGGACGAGTTAAAGCAGGCTGATTCTAAAAAGACATGGCGCGTTTCGGACGATACTTCCGAGTCGGAGCCGCCCATCACGCCTGCAATCGCGACGGGTTTCTCCGCATCGCAGATCAGCAGCATGTCGGGGGCGAGCGTGCGTTCCACGCCGTCCAGCGTGGTGATCTGCTCACCTGAATGGGCAGTGCGCACGACGATTTGGCCCTGCGCCAGTCGGTCGTAGTCAAACGCGTGCAGCGGCTGGCCCAGTTCCAGCATGACATAGTTGGTGATGTCCACGACCACGTTCAGCGGGCGCATCCCGGCTGCCGTCAGCCTGTCCTGCATCCATTGGGGAGACGGCCCCAGCCGGATGTTGCGGATGACTTTGGCCGCATAGCGCGGACACAGCGCAGGCGCTTCCACGCGCACGCCTGCCCAGCGCTGCACATCCGGCGCTTCGTCGGGCAGCGTCAGCGGTGAGGGGGCAAGAGACGTGTCCAGAGCCGCCGCCGCTTCCCGCGCCGACCCCGCCACGGACAGCCAGTCCCCCCGGTTCGGCGTCACCTTGGTGTGGAACACAGGCCCTATCGCCGACGGCGTGGTTTCTTCCACTTCCAGGCCCGCCATCGTCAGACGCTCGGCCAGAGCGTCATCGGTCAGCGGTGTTTGCACATAGTCTCGCAGCCACGCGACAGGGAGTTTCATTGTGTTTTTCCGTTGCCAAAAAAGCCTGCTCAGCGCAGGCTTTTGGGTCATCAGTGAAAAGTTGACTGCCCGCCGTCAGAACTGACGCAGGAACCGCAGGTCATTATCAAACAGCAAGCGTATGTCGTCAATCCCATATTGGGACATGGTGATCCGGTCAACGCCCAGTCCCCAGGCAAAGCCCGTGTAGCGCTCGGTATCAATCCCCATAGACTGCAAGATATTGGGGTGCACCATGCCCGCTCCCCCCAATTCCAGCCAGCGTGTGCCCCAGCGGATCGCCACTTCTACGCCCGGCTCAACAAAGGGAAAGAAGTCTGGGCGAAAGCGTATTTCCACGTCCCCAAACAGCAGCCGGACAAAGTGCGCAAACGTGCCTTTCAGGTCGGCCAGTGTCAAGCCTTCGTCTACCGCCAGCAGGTCTACCTGATGGAACGTGTGCAGATGGGTGGCATCCACGGCTTCATAGCGGTAGCAGCGTCCTACGGTCGCAGCACGGATGGGCGGCTTGTGCGCTTCCATGACGTGCGCCTGAAACGCAGTGGTCTGTGTGCGCAGTAGGTGACGAGCGTCCACGTAAAACGACATTTGCTCATCAAATGCAGGATGGCCGGGGGGGTAGTTCAGTGTCTGGAAATTATAATAGTAATCTTCAACGTCGGGATACTCGCGGAACGAGTATCCCATAGACATCAAGGCTACTTTGACCGCCGCTATCTGCTGCGTCAAGGGATGCAGCTGGCCTGCTGAAACAGGCCTGCCCGGAAGTGTCACATCCACGGCGTCTGCTTTGAGATAACTGTCATGCTTAGCATCGGCAAGACGTGCTTTTTTCTCTGCGAGAGCCGTCGTTAATGCCTCTTTGCGGGCATTGACCGCCTGCCCGAAGACAGCCTTTTCAGTAGGAGGCAGAGTACCTACCAAACGAAGCAAGCCGGTAAGCAACCCCTTACGGCCTAGGTAATGCACTTCCGCCGCATCAATCTCAGTAATTGTAGCGGCCTGGAAGACGGCAATCTCCGCCTGTGATGCTACCTGCTCCAGATCTTCCTGCGGCGTGGTAGTCATCACACAATGCTCAGGCTGTGCGTGGGAGCAGGGATTGTAATATTGAGCGACGCGACAAGGGCATTAAAGGCCGCGTTGTCGTTCACTGCCATGTCTGCCAGCACCTTGCGATCCAAGTCTACTTCACTTGCGGTCAGGGCGGCAATAAAGCGGCTGTACTGAACACCTTGTGCGCGGCAGGCCGCGTTGATGCGAGCAATCCAGAGCTGCCGGAACTCGCGCTTTCGGTTGCGGCGGTCACGATAAGCGTACTGCCCCGCCTTCATCACAGCTTCGTTGGCTGTCTTGAACAAACGCGACTTGCCGCCGAAATAGCCAGAGGCTTCTTTTAAAATTTTGTGGTGGCGCTTATGACGCATCACACCACGCTTGACACGTGCCATTGCTTAGTCCTTTTGGTTGTTCTACCCAGCCCAAGCTGTCGGTGGATAATTATTGCGATACGTGAGTCACTGCCCAGCAATGCCGTTTGGCAACAGACGCTTGATGGACTTCTTTTTGCCTTTGTAAAGCTCTGCGGTGCCGGTGAGTACGCGCATGTTGCTGGGGCTTTTGTGAATGTTCAGGTGGTTGTGGTGTGCATGCTCGTGAATAAACTTTCCGGTTCCAGTGATCTTAAACCGCTTGGCCGCTGTTTTTCGTGTTTTAATCTTTGGCATATTGTTCTTTCTTCAACATAGGCGCGCAGCCTAGCTTGTCAAGCGGACGGCGGGACAACATCATTTTTAGCCTGGGGCGGCTTGGGAGCCGCTGTGGGTTTGGGCGCACCGCCGGACTTGGCGGGGCTGAGGATCATGGTCATCATACGCCCTTCCATAGCGGCAGGCTTTTCCACTTGCCCCACCCCAGACGCTATTTGGACGATCTTGTCCAGTTGCTGACGCCCAAACTCTGGGTGCGTAATCTGGCGGCCTTTGAAGCGGATGGTGACTTTGACTTTGTCGCCGTCTTCCAAAAACTTCAGGGCACTGCGGACTTTGACATCAAAGTCGTGGTCCTCGATGTTTGGGAACATCTGGATGCCCTTTAACTCACTCTGCTTGTGCTTCTTCGCGGACTCTTTTTCCTTTTTGGCTTGTTCATACTTGAACTTGCCATAGTCCATGATTTTGCACACAGGCGGCTGTGCCTGCGGAGCCACTTCAATTAGGTCAATGCCTTTCTCGCGGGCAACCATCAAGGCATCACGAGGGGTCATAATGCCTAGCTGGGCACCATCTTCGTCAATGACGCGGATTTCACGAGCGCGGATGCGCTCGTTCATGTTTACCCGCGGTTCGCGCGGGTCTCTGCGAAAATCTCTGTTGTTTATAGGTGTGCTTCAATCCTTCCCGGCATAGGCCGGTGCTGCCGCTTTTTGCGTCTTTGTGCAGAAAGCGTGTGTACTGTTGCGTGCCCGTCGGCACACAATAAAACAACTTATTATACCTAGCGTGTTTGTACTTGTCAACGCAAAACTACTATGCTGCCGTTTCCTGCTGCAAATGCGCGAGAAAACCAGCCAGTGCCATGCCGCCCAGGTCTATGCCGCCGTGCTGACGCGGCGAGACCGTGCCTGCCGCGGCGTCGCGGTCGCCCACCACCAGCATGTATGGCACTTTTTGCGTCTCGGCGGCGGCAATTTTCTTGCGCACAGACTCGTTGCGCTTGTCTACGTCCACGCGAAAGCCTTCTTTGCGCAAGGTGGCGGCGACATGGTTTGCGTACTCTAAGTGCCGGTCGGCAATCGGCAGCACCAGGGCCTGCGTGGGCGCGAGCCATGTGGGGAACACCCCGGCGTAGTGCTCAATCAGAAACGCGACCAGTCGTTCCATCGTGCTGACATAGCCCCGATGGATCATCACCGGCTGGTGCGGCTGGCTGTCTTCGCCGATATATTCCAGCCCAAACTGCGCGGGCAGATGCCGGTCTACCTGGATGGTAGAGACAGTTTCTTCGCGGCCCAGCACATTGCGCAATTGAATATCAATCTTCGGCCCATAGAATGCCGCTTCGCCTAGCCCCTCGTAGAACGGCAGGCCCAGGTCACCGAAGACTTCGCGCAGCTCCCCCTCGGCTTGTTCCCATAGGCCGGGGTTGTCCACGTACTTTTCCGTGTTCTTGGGGTCGTGCAGGCTTAGGCGGTACGTGTATTCGCCGATGCCCAGCTTGCGGTAGGCGGCTTCCACCATCAGCAGGGCGCTTTTAACTTCTTCTTTGACCTGGTCTTCGCGGCAGAAGATATGCGCGTCGCTCAGCGTCATCGCCCGCACCCGCTCCAGGCCGTTCAGCTCGCCCGACTTCTCATACCGGTACATGGTGCCCAGCTCCGCCAATCTGATGGGCAGGTCGCGGTACGAATGCATGTCGTTCTGGTAAATCTGGATGTGGTGCGGACAGTTCATCGGACGCAGCACATACTCTTCGGTTTCGGTCTTCATCACCGGGAACATGCTGTCTTTGTAGTGCTCCCAGTGGCCGGACTGCTTGTACAAATCCACTTTGGCGATGTCGGGCGTAAAGACATGGTCGTACCCCGCCTCGGTTTCCGTGTCCTGCACGTAGCGCTCCAAAACCTGACGCAGCTTTGCGCCTTTGGGCAGCCATAAGGGCAGTCCCGACCCTACGGCGGCGGAGTTCGCGAAGATGCCAAGCTGACGCCCCAGCACTTTGTGGTCGCGCTTTTTGGCCTCTTCCAGCCGCACGTAGTAGGCGTCGAGTTCTTCCTGCGTGTCGTACAGCACCCCGTAGATGCGCTGAAGCTGAGGCCGCTTTTCATCGCCGCGCCAGTACGCGCCCGCCGTATGATCCAGCTTGAACACGCCGATTTGCCCCGTGCTCGCCACATGCGGGCCGCGGCACAGGTCGGTGAAGTCTCCCTGCGTGTAAAACGAGATGGTTTCGCCGTCCGGCAGGTCGTGGATCAGTTCGGTCTTGTATGGCTGCCCGCACTGCTGTTCATACGCCAGGGCTTCGGCGCGCGGCTTTTCGGAGCGTGTAAGGGACAGGTCGGCTTTTTGGATGCGGCGCATACGCGACTCGATCCCGGCCAAGTCGTCCGGCGTCAGCGAGCGGGGCAGGTCGAAGTCGTAGTAGAAGCCGTCTTCAATCGGCGGGCCGATGGCAAGCCTCGCGTCGGGAAACACTTCCAGCACGGCCTGCGCCATGACATGCGCCGCCGTGTGCCGCTTTTTCCAAATCTCGGCTGGTTCCTGCGCCGCCATCTGTGTCTGCTGCTGTTCGCTTATCGGTTGATCTGCCACGCTGCGTTGATCTCCTGTACACTTAATTCCTGCAAAAGTGTGGCTTAGAGTATAGCCGACAGCCTGCCCGTTTGTCAAACCAAACAGCCCCGCCAAACGGCGAGGCTGCTGTCTACTGCCTAGCGTGGGACAAAAACACCAGATGCAATTATACCGTTTCGTTCTCTTCAAGCATCTTGATAATATCTGCCATGTTCTCTCGGTGCGAAGGTCTGAGGGCAAGTTTATGCGCAAGTTTCAATGCTGTCTGCTCCCCACAGGAAATGCTCTGCGTATTCGCGTTGTGCAATATCAGCAGTTTCACCATCTCTACCCTGCCATTGCTGATAGCAACCGCGAGCGGGGAACGGCAAGGGTTTTCCTCACTTGCAGTAGACAAGTTAGGGTCTGCTCCGTTGTTGAGCAGCAGCTTGACAAGGTTCTCGGAGCCGAACAGGATTGCCAGCATCAGCGGCGTCCAGCCATTTTGCGAGGCGGCATTTACGTCTGCCCCCTGCCTTAGGAGTTCTAGCACCAAGCCAACATTTTGATGCTCGATTGCGTCAAGCAAATCTTTATTGGCGAGTCGTTGCGTTATCATTATTATTCTCGTTGGCCTGTTATACAATTTAGGAGAATATCGTATCCACGTATGGCGTTGCGTGAGAGAAGACAGCTCCTGCCTCGGCGCTGAGAGTAGTCATAGATCATCTCTTGAATGTTCCATCTGACCCAGACCTTTAGGAACTGACCAGGCACACCCGCGAGTTGTTTGGCGTAATATCCCCAATCGCCGTTTGATGCTATTCCTTTTGCAGTCTCCATTGCTTTGACTTTGTAGGCGGCATCATTGTTCAGTACGCCTGCAAGGTCTTGAACTTCGTCTTCCAGTTGAAGTCCGAAGATGTTTCCAATGCCGTCCATGACAGCATTGATGTCGGCAGAGCCATTTGTCGAGATGAGTTCCCCATTTTCTCCAGTTTCATCTGTCTCATTCATGGGGTTTTGATCACAGCAACCGATTTGCCAATGGTCTCTTATAGTATAGGCGACGCTCTGCCCCTTTGTCAAACCAAACAGCCTCGCCACCCGGCGGGGCTGTTGTGTACCTTGTGGCCGCCCCTATCTCGCACTGCTGCTATCAAGCCTCAATTATGTTCTGTTGATGGTCTTTCAGAACGGCGGCGCTTATGTTCCTGTAGAACTCCAAGCGTCAGCATAACTACCATCGGAGGAATAAGCCACAGCTGAGCAACAGCAATTTCTAACTCTGCTGCCAGGGTAGTTTCCGTCTGCGGCAGGCTGTTGTTCATATACACCAACGCTGTAAGACAAACAAGAATAGGCAGCCAAGACAAAGCCATGAACAGACCTTGCTTCCCCGCAAATGCAACCCATACGACATAAAGAGAAGCAATCCAAGCTGCTGCCACAAGTAAGTATGACATTACACCGCCTCAAGCAAGGTTGCTGGACATCGTGCGTAAGCTGTTGGGTGTGTCATTCCAGTTGACCTGCTCCCCAGACGACAATTCTAAGAGACGACTTACACCTATTTTCCCGATGTAGTTTGCAATCTTCTCTTCCAAAGCAAACGAGAATTGCGTCAGTTCTTCTTCTCTGCCAGTTGTTGTCTCCGTGTATAGGCCAATCGTTGGGTAGGCTTTGCCCAGGTACTGCACCGGGATAATCGCAAACTTGACACCTTCCGGCAATTTGGCAATGCCCTCAAGATGATGCATCAGATAAGCCAGAACACGCGCCTGCGCCTCGTCGCTCAAGCCATAGCGGGGCTGTGCCAAACCGGGGTCAACAATAACATAGCCTTGTTTCACTGGTTATCTCCTGAACGTGCTGCTGAGCGCAATGCTGTTTTCTTGTATGGCCTTTGTGGCAAGTTACTCTTGTATCGGGTGAGGCTCAATACCCTGGCTCCTGAGATAGTGCATCTCGCGGAACGTGAAATGTCCATTCGGTTCGCCTGGCACATAGGTCGGGCTGAGTTCTGTTTCGGGAGTGACAAGGCCAAAGGCATCTCCCCTCTCTATCCTCGCGTTTAGCCATGCCTTATTCTCCGGCCAGGTCACAGGAGGTTCGCCCTCACCCGGAATGCGGCCGGATTTGGCCCAAGTGTCAATGTCATTTCTGCTGCCGAACTGCGGCAGGTCGGCCATGCGGCCAATCACAGTTATCATGCCGCTATCTTTTCCAACACAAATACTGAATTAGAACTATCACGACAACTTAGGTGAAATAATTATACCGCTTTTGCCGCGGCAGTATGTTTTCAGTCTAGCCGACAGCCTGCCCCTTTGTCAAACCAAACAGCCCCGCCGCTTGGCGAGGCTAAGACTGTCTGTGGCAGGCAGAAACTCCTGTATCCAAAGCAAAAGCGGACGTAACGCGGCGGATTTTGCTTGTTTGCCTGCGCATTTCTTCCTTGCTGCTGGCTTGTTGCTTAGGCGTTGCCTGGGTGTATCAAGCCTGTACCAACGACGGAACGATTTCTTCCGTCGTTGGTACAGGCTTGCAACGCCTATAAAACACCCAAGCAGCGCCGATGTAAAGGGTGTGTGTCCTGCGCCGCTCCGCTTGACAACCAAGAACAGGCGCGATATAATATCTTATTCCCCCGCAGCGCCGCGATTTGGAACAAACTTCGGGCGCAGACGCCTTCCAGCAAGTGTTTCCACGCCATGTCCCTGTTTGACCACTATGCCCTGGACGGCTTTTACGACGAGATGTTCGCCCAAGCCGCTGTCCCGCGTCCCCATTACCAAAGCCTGCACGCGACCTTGTCCGCCCTGACGCCTGCCGATTTCCGGCAGCGCGCGCAGATGGCCGAGATGTCGATGCTTAACCAAGGCGTCACGTTCACCGTGTATTCCGATGACCGGGGGCTGGAAAAAACGTTTCCCGTGGATTTGGTGCCGCGCATCCTCACGCACGACGAGTGGGGGGGGATTGAGCGGGGATTGATCCAGCGTTTGCGCGCGCTCAACATGTTCCTGCACGACATCTATCACGACCAGCATATTCTCAATGACGGCATCGTGCCGCGCGCGCTTGTTGTCAACGGCAAGCATTTCCGGCGCGAGCTGCTGGGGGCCAAAATCCTTAAAGATGTGTATGTGCATATCTGCGGCACCGACCTTGTGCGCGATGCGTCGGGCAACTACTGCGTGCTGGAGGACAACCTGCGTTCGCCGTCGGGCGTGTCGTATGTGCTGCAAAACCGCCTGCTGATGACCCGCATCTTTCCGCGGCTGTTCCACGAAAACCGCGTGCTGTCGGTCGACCACTACTGCTCCCAATTGCTTGCCAACCTGCGTTATGTCTCCCCTCGGCCCCTAGACGACCCCACGGTTGTGCTGCTGACGCCGGGCGAGTTCAACTCGGCCTACTTTGAGCATGCGTTTCTGGCGCAGCAGATGGGAATTGACCTGGTGCAGGGGCGCGACTTGTATGTGGAAAACAACTGCGTGTGGATGAAGACGACCCGCGGCCCGCAACGCGTGGATGTGATCTACCGGCGGGTTGACGACGACTTTCTGGACCCGCTGACCTTCCGCCCCGACTCGTCTTTGGGCGTGCCGGGCCTGATTAACGCGTATCGGGCGGGCACGGTCGCCCTTGCCAACGCGGTCGGCACCGGCATCGCGGACGACAAGGCGGTCTATGCCTTTGTGCCGCAAATCATCAAGTATTATCTGGGCGAAGACGCGCTGCTGCCCAATGTGGAAACGTTTCTGTCCAGCGACCCAGTGCAGCGGGACTACATCCTGCACAATTTGGACAAACTGGTGGTCAAAAACTGCAACGAGGCGGGCGGCTACGGCATGCTGATGGGGCCGCAGTCCACGCGGGCCGAGCAGGACGAGTTCGCCGCGCAGATTGTGGCCGACCCGCGCTCGTTTATCGCGCAGCCGCTGGTGCAGATTTCGCGCGCGCCATCGTTTGTGCCGGACGCGCAGGGGTTTGAAGGGCGGCATATTGACCTGCGCCCCTATATTTTGATGGGCGAGGACATCACGATTATTCCGGGCGGCCTGACGCGGGTTGCGCTGCGCAAAGGCTCGTATGTGGTCAACTCCAGTCAGGGCGGCGGCAGCAAAGACACGTGGGTGCTGGCCCGCAAGCCTGTTCCCTCTCAAGCACAGTCACAGTCGCAGGGCAGCCAAAAGCAGTCGCAAAGCCAGGGCGGGCAGAGTGCCGATGCCGACCACGCCCAAACGCAGGGGCAGGAGTAGATGTCGTGGCATACTTCACGCTCTTTGACTACCTCTACCACAGTGTCGTGGATATTTTTTACCTCATCATTAACTGGCTTGTGGTGGGGCTTGTAGCCCGCTCGCCCTGGAAGCAACATCTGAAATGGGCGGTTCCGTCTGCAATTGATGTCAGTTTGGAGCTTTGCTTCCGGCTCGTTAAAGACCTGCATTATTTCCTGGGCATCGGCTCTCCCATGCAGATATTCATGGTGTCACAAACCTTCTGGTATACCGGTTCCATAATCGGCCTCTACAGTGTATGGATGTTTTGGCGCACCATCAAAGCAAGTGTCCAAAGCGCGGCAGGCAAAGACCTGCTCACGCAACAGTTCGGGGAAGCAGAGCCGGGCGTGTGGCCCCCGCCGCCCCGTGTGCAGCCATGAGCGTTTATAGAAGGCGCGGAACCCCTCCCCTTGCAGACAAGCAATGCGGACATTCACACCTTGAGGAACAATTAGCCGATGCTCGCGCGTGAAGCAGATGCCATGTTCTGGATCGGACGGTACATTGAGCGTGCCGCATCCACGGCCCGCATTGTGGACGTTCACTACCATTCCGAACTGGAAGGGGCCTTTCCGCTTGCCGAAAGCGGCGAGGGAGACCCCAATGCGCTGTGGGAGCCGATCCTGTCCATTTCGGGCGATGCGCGGCGCTTTCACGCGCGGCATGGCGACGACCAAAACGAGCAGCACATCCTGGACTTCTTTGCGTTTGACAAGTCCAACTCCAACTCCATCACGTCGTGCGTTGTCCGTGCCCGCGAAAACGCGCGCGGCGTCCGCGAGATGCTTTCGTCCGAGATGTACGAAAGCCTGAACATGTTCTTTCTAGAAACAGCGCGGTGGAGCGTGGACAAGATATTGGAGGCCTCGCCCCACGCTTATTTCCAGCAGGTCAAGAACGCCACGTATCTGTTCAGCGGCATCATGGACCGGACTATGCCCAGCGGCGAAGCGCGGTCGTTTCTGGAATGCGGCCTGTTCCTAGAGCGTGCCGACAAGACCGCCCGCATGCTGGATGTCAAATACCATATCCTGCGCACATCTCAGGGCAGCAGTATTGGCCCACTAGACCAGCACCAATGGACGGCCGTGCTGCGCTCGGTAGGCGCGTATGAAGCCTTCCGCAAGGCCCACCGCTTCGGCATCACCCCGGAGAAAGTCGTCTCGTACCTTGTCCTCAACCCCACGTTTCCCGCCTCGCTGTGCTACTCCATTTCGCGCGCTCGCTACGCTCTGCGCGAGATCGGCGGCACCGTCAACAAGCCGCCTGCCAACCGCGCAGAGCGTTTGATGGGCAGCCTGCGCGCCGACCTCGCGTACCTGACAGCAGAAGAGATTATTGACGGCGGCCTGCACGAGTTCCTAGACCAGGTGCAGGTGCGCTGCATTGAAATCGGCAGCGCCATTTCCGAAGCGTACCTGCGCTACTGACACTGCGCGCCGCCCTGTTGACCTAAGCCAGCATTTGAGAGTATCATAGGCCAGAGGACTTTTGCTGATGGCTCGCACCAACAACGCACTCACAAACACAGGATTGATTGTCGCCGTGGTCGCAGGGGCATTTGGGATCGGCTACTTTCTCCTGGGCGGCCCCCGCCCTGCGCCCGCCACCACGGACACGCTGTCCGTGCCCGCTGCCGCTCCCTCTTCCGTCGCCGCGCCGCGCGTGACAGCCGCGCCCGACCCGCATATCCTGCCCCGCACCAAAAACAGCGACTACACAGCGCCCAATGCCCCGCGCATCCGCATCGTGGAGGAACGCACGCCGTCTTTGACACTTGCCCGCAGGCCCGCCGTGCTCCAGCCTCCTGCCGACGCGGCATCGGCCTCATCCAGGGGCAGCGAAGCTTCGCAGGCCGCCGCAAGCCCAGCTGCCGCGTCCGGCACGGACACCGGGGGGGGCGGCGCAGGGAATGGCTCGTCAGGCACAGGCAGCGACACGCCAGGCAGCGGCAGTGCGCCTTTGATCCCGCCCGCCGCTGCGCCCGCCAACACCACGTCGGGCGCACCGGACCAGGACTTTGAGCAGATTGGCGGGCACGGCGGCGCGGAAGCCGGGCAGGACGGCGCTGGCAGCGGCGGCAAAGCGCAGTTTCGGGTGCAGACCGGCTCATTCGCCGCCCAGCAAAACGCCCGCGTCCTGGCCGATGCCCTGCGCAGCCGGGGCTACGCCACCAGCACCCGCGCCGAACAAGAAGACGGCAAGACCGTCTACAAAGTCCAGGTCGGGGCCTACCGCAGCCGCGCCGCCGCCGACAAAGCCGCGCAAGACCTGCAAAAGAGCGGCTATCCCGCCTACTCTTCCCCCATCAGCCCCTAGCGCAGCCCTTGAGACATCCGGCGCTCCAAGCCCCAAAAAGCGGATGGCCCTGACGGGGCCGTTCAGACGCGCAAAAGGCCCCCGCCAATCGGCTGGGGCCTTTTGCATCGCGCAGAGAAGAAAGCGCCGGGTGCCGTCCGGCTTTCCCACCCCGCAGTGACGGCGCTGCTTGCGCGCAGTGACGGCATTGTAAGCGTGTACCGACGACGGAACAATTTCTTCCGTCGTTGGTCCGCGCTGGGAACACTGGAACAATGCCGCCGCCGCGCGTTTGCATTGGGGACGCTTTTCCCGCAAAGAGCGCTACTTGCTGCGCGGGTCCAGGGCATCTCGCAGGGCATCCCCCAGAAAATTAAGACTGAGGACGGTCAGCGACAGGCATAGCGCAGGGTAAATCACCAGTTCCGGGTGCGCGCGCCAGTAGCCGGAACTCAGGGGAATGGAAATCATCTTGCCCCACGAAGGGATGGGGTCCTGCACGCCAATCCCCAGGAACGACAGGGTGGCTTCGGCGATAATCACGCCGGCAATGTCAATTGTGCTCGCGACCACAATGGGCGACAGCAGGTTGGGCAGAATATGCCGCCGGATAATCTGTCCGCTTGGAACCCCAATCGCGCGGGCCGCTTCCACAAACTCCCGGCTGCGCAGGGAGAGGGCCTGCCCGCGAATCAATCGCGCCAGGCCCGGCCAGCCCGTAATGCCCAGCGCAATGAAGATGTTGAGCAGGCTTGCGCCCCGAATCGCCATAATCAAGATCGCCAGCAGAATATCGGGAAACGCAAACATGATGTCGGTGAACCGCATCAGCAGCGTGTCCGCTTTGCCGCCATAGTAGCCCGCCGTCAGCCCGACCAGCCCGCCGACCAGCAGCACAATCGCCTCCACGCCCACGCCGACAACAAGCGAAATGCGCGCCCCGACAGCCAGCCGGGTCAGCGTGTCATACCCTGAATCATCCGTGCCCAGCAGGTGACGCGCGGAGGCGGGGGCGTTGTAGTCGTTGGTCTGGTGGTCGTACCGGTAGGGCGAGGCCAGGGGATAGAAGATGGCAAAGAGAATGATAATCGCCAGCACGACCATACTGACAACAGCCAATGGGTTGCGCCGCAGTCGCTGCCAGACCGCGCGGGCCGGGCTGGGGCTTGCGGCCTCAAGGCTCGCAATCTCATCCTGCTCTTGCTCTAGAATAATGCTCATAGGACAAACTTACTTGGAACTGGCTCAGGCGTTTTGGGCTTTGACGCGCGGGTCAAGCAGCACATACAGCAGATCAACAATGAGGCTTGTGAGAATGAAGATGACGGCAATCACCAAGGTCACGCCCTGGATGACCGAGTAATCGCGCTGAAACAGTGAGTTGATGGACTGAAAGCCGATGCCCGGCACGGTGAAGATGGTTTCTACGACAAAGGAGCCGGTGAGCAGATAGCCGAGCTGGACACCGATAGTCGTCAGCACGGGCAGGAACGCGTTCTTGAGGGCATGCTTGACCAGCACCGTCGCAGGCGACAGGCCCTTGGCACGGGCGGTGCGGATGTAGTCCTGACGCAGGGTTTCCAGCAGGGACGAGCGCGTCATGCGCGCGATCAGGGCGGCAGGCCGCGCGGCCAAGACAACAGCGGGCAGGATCACATCGGCCGGGCTGCCCCACTGACCCAGCGGCAGCCAGCCCAGGCGCAGCACAAAGATCAAGATCAAGACTGGCCCCAGTACAAAGTTCGGCAGCGTGACCCCCACCAGCACGCTGGTCATCAGAAACCGATCCCAGAACGAGTTGGGCTTCTGCGCGGCCAGCAGGCCGATAGGCACGCCGACCGCGAGCGCCAGCAGAATAGCGTCAAAGGCGACCAGGGCCGTGTTGGGCAGGCCGCGCTTCAGAAACGCCGTCACCGGCTCGCGGTCGTAGAACGACTTGCCCAGGTCGCCATGCGCGACGCCGTTGAGGTACAGGCCATAACGCACCAGGGGCGGCTTGTCCAGCCCGAACTCATGCCGCACATGAGCGATGGTCACGGGGTCGTTGTGCTGCCCGGCGGCGATTTGGGCAGGGTCGCCCGGCGCAAGGTACGAGATAAAGAACGTGATCGTGCACACCGCCCAGATGGACAGCAGGGCTAGGCCAATACGCTGCAAGAGGTAGCGAAACATAGGGCGCTTTGTGGGAAACTAATTCACTGTGACGTGCTTGAAGGGCAGATGCCCCATCAGACAATCATCAATGCCGCGCACGTGCGGCGAGACAAGTTCCGGGTCGACCCCGATATACAGGGGGATACGCGGGACATCATTGCCTGCGATCTGCGCGGCCTGACGATACAGGGCGATGCGCTTTGCCGTGTTCTGCTCAATATCCGCCTGGTCGCAGAGTGCGTCAAACTTCGGGTTGGCATAGCCGGTATGGTTCGCTGTGCTTTTGGAGCCGAGCAGCAGGCTGTAAAAGTCCTGCGGGTCCAGATAATCGGCGTACCAGCCGAGGTAGTAGGACGGCAATGACTTGTTGTCTTCGCCCGCAATCAATGCCCCAAACTCCATCTGACGCTCATTGATCGTAACCCCTAAGTTCTGCGCATACATCTGGCGCAGCAGGTCAATGGTTTTTTGGGTCAGGGGGTCTTTCTCATTGCCCATCATGTCTAGGGACGGCAGGCCCTTGCCGCTGGGATAGCCGGCTTGGGCCAAAAGCTGTCTGCCCTTGGCGGGGTCATACGGCAGGCCGCGAAAGTTCGGGTCGGTGCCGGGAATGCCGGTCGGCAGCAGGTCGTAGGCAATGGAGTACACGCCGCCGGTCACCACATCGGCTAGTTTCTTTTTGTCGGTGGCATAGGCGAATGCCTGACGCACCCGCACATCGTTAAACGGCTTGTAGACGTTCTGGTTCAGGGCAACGTAGTACATGCCCGCGCGGGGCCATACCTTCACTGCGGCTTTGACTTTGGCATCGGCCTTATCGGTCACCATGTCGCCGATAGTCAGCTTGCGCATCAAATCCAACTGCCCATTGACGAACTCCGAGTGGCGCGTGTTGGGGTCTAGGATCACGTGTTCCGCCAGATGCACTTTGGGCGCGCCGTCCCAGTAGCGCGCGTTCGGCTCCATGTCTACTTCCTGGTCTTTGCGGAAAAGGGTGACATGGAACGCCCCGCTGCCCGCGCCCGCGATGGCATCGTCACTGGTGAGGCTGGCCGTGCCGCGCTTTTCCGCGATGGCTTTGCAGACAATCCAGGCGGTCGGGTAGGTCAAGGTCGCCAGCCAGTACGCTTTGGGGCTGGTGATCGTGACAGCAACCGTCTGCGGATCAATGACTTTGACCCCCTTGAGGTCGGCGGCCTTGCCATTGTACACATCGTTCGCGCCGACAATGTCGCCCAGGTACTGCTGAGCGACCGGTGAGGCCAGCTTGGGGTCCAGCGCGCGGCGCAATGTGTACGCCACATCGGTCGCGGTCACGGGCATGCCGTTCTGGAATGTCGCGCCGGGGCGCAGGTGAAATGTATACACCAGACCGTCTTTGCTCACGTCCCATTTGTCGGCCAGGCACGGCACCAGTGTGTTGTTGGGCGAGTACTGCACCAGCCCTTCGTAGGCGTTCATCAAGACCTGGTTGGTTTCCACGTCCTGGCACACGGCAGGGTCAAACGTGGTGACATTGTTGGCGACCGAGACATTGAACACATCGCCGTGCCTGGCCCGGTTCGCGCTGTGCGGCGCGCACCCGGACACGCCTGCCAGGGCAAGCGCGCCTGCGGCACACAGCCATGCGCCGGGCTTGCGGACAGCGCGCAGGGCAAAAAAGCGGGGAGTGGCAGTCAAGGACATGTCTTTCTTTGGCTTACGGCGTTAATGTCAGGTGCTTGTAGGGCAGATGGCCCATGAGGCTGTCGTCCATATTCTTGACATTGGGCCGCACCAGCTCAATGTCTTTCTGGTAGTACAGCGGGATAATCGGCACTTCGTCCCCGGCGATGCGCGCGGCCTGCCGGTACAGCGAAAAGCGTTTGGCATTGTCCTGCTCCACGTCGGCCTGGTCGCACAGCGCGTCGTACCTGGGGTTGGAATAGACCGTGTGGTCTTCCGTGCTGCCCGTGCGCAGCAGCAGGGAATAGTAATCCTGCGGGTCCAAATAGTCCGCCGACCAGCGGATATGGTAGCACTCCAGGGCGTTGGCGTTTTCGCGCTGAAGCATCGCGCCCCACTCGGTCTGCCTGGGCTGGACAGTCACCCCCAAGTTTTGCTGCCACATGCCGCGCAGCATGTCCACGGTCTTGGCGAGGTCGGGGTACGACTCGCGATACGTCATCGGGATGACCGGGAACCCTTTGCCATTGGGGTAGCCCGCCTGCGCCAACAACTGGCGCGCTTTGGCCGGGTCATACGGCAGGCCCCTGAAGTTGGGATCGGCGCCCGGCACCCCTTCCGGCAGCAGGTCCTGCGCCACATCGTTGATGCCCAGCAGAGCGACCGTGCGTATCTTCTCTTTGTCCGTGGCATACGCGAACGCCTGACGCACCCGCACGTCCTTGAACGGCGCAAAGGCTTTCTGGTTCAGCCCAATGTAAAACGTCGCGGCGCGCGGAAAGAACTTCACCTGGTTTTTCAGGTTCGTATCGTTTTTATCCGCCTGCAAGTCCCCCTGCGTCTCGTATTGCAGCAGGTCTAGATTGCCGTGGACATACTCGGCATGACGCGTCCCGGCATCTTTGATAATGGGCCGCTCAATGCCCGCAATCTTGGGCGCGCCGTCCCAATAGCCAGGGTTGGCGGCCAATGTGACCTTGAAATCTTTCTGATAGCTGGCGACTTTGAATGGGCCTGTCCCCGCGCCCCTGGCAACGTCCGCGTCCGTCATCGGGCCGTGCGCCCCGTCCGCCTCGGCTTGGGAGACCACATAGGCCGTGGGGTAAGTCAGCGTATAAATCCAGTAGGCTTTGGGCTTGCTGATGCGGATCGCGACCGTCTGCGGGTCCAGCACTTTGACACCGGGCAGGTCGGCGCTTTTGCCCGCCATTTCTTCCCGCGCCCCGACAATGTCCCCCAGATAATCCAGCGCGACCGGCGAGCCGAGCTTGGGGTCTAATGCCCGGCGCATGGAATAATACACATCCTGGGCCGTGACCGCTGCGCCGTCCTGAAACTTGACACCGGGCCTCAGGTGGAACGTGTACACCAGGCCGTCTTTGCTCACGTCCCACTTTTGGGCCAGGCACGGCACAATCTGGTTTTGGGGCGACCACTGCACCAGCCCCTCAAACACGTTTTGCAGCATGTCTACGGTCGTGCCGTCCTGCACCATGGCGGGGTCAAATGTCGTCGGGCTGGACAAAATAGGCACCCGGAAGACATTGCTCGCATGCTTGGCAGGCCCGGCAGCATGCGGGGCGCACCCCGGCAGCAGACACGCCACTGCGCCAAAAGTGAAAAACGGGGCATAACTACGCAAGTTTGGCATACGGGTTGCAGGTCACAGTCAGAATACGGGGAAAGAATTGGCCCATTATACCACACCTGACCATCTTCACGCATAGGAGCGGGGGCATTCCACACGCTTGCCCCCGGCGTTGCCCTCGTGTTTTATGGGCTTACCAACGACGGACGAAATTGTTCCGTCGCTGCAACGCGCTCGCTACGCCCTAAACACGCCTGTGCCGCGCCTTCAGAGTGCGTCTACAAACCGTTAGAATGGCCCCCCGGCCCCCAATCACGCACTGGCGTGCCCGGGGGGCTGGGGGAGTAGGAAAAGAACAGGAAAGGCTATGGCAGTGACCGCCCATTCTTATCCCCCCAGAATTGGGGGCGAGGGGGCGATCTGCGATAGGCTTTGGGGGTTTTATACGCACTCTCGGCACACAAACACGCCCCCGTGCGTAGGAAAAGTGAACTTTGGGGAACACAAAAGCGTCTCAAAGCAAAAGACGGCCTGCGTAGGCCGGAAACGAAATCGGATAGGAAGAGCGAGTGGCAGGTGATTTGTTTGACGGCTCCCGAATCCATGCTGATGCAGCGCTGTCGGCGACGGGACGCGGCGGCGTTTGATGAGGTCGTCAGCCGGTACAAAGTGCGCATCCACAGCTACATTTCCCGCATGCTGGGCGGCAGCGAGGATGCCGAAGACCTGACACAGGAGGTGTTTGTGCGGATGTATCAGTCGCTGGATTCGTTTCGCAGCGAGGCGAGCCTTGCTACGTGGCTGTTTCGGATTGCCAACAATCTATGCATCGACCATTTCCGGCGCAATAAAAAGCACCGGGCGATTGCCTATTCGCTGGATGAGCCATTAGGCGCAGGCGGGGATGAGGGCGGGCTGGGCCGCGAGATTTCCGATACGGGCAGTGAGCCGTACCGGGCATTGGCAAACCTGGAATTGTCCGAACGATTGGAAGCCGCTATCGGCGCGCTGCCGGAGAAACTGCGCGCCGTGCTGATTTTACATGACGTGGAAGACGTGCCGTATGACGAGATTGCGCGCATTGTCGCCTGCCCGCTGGGCACGGTCAAGTCGCGGCTGTTCAATGCACGCGCGCAGCTTAGGCAGAAGCTTTCCGGGTATCTTGCCGAGTAGAATACAATGATGCAGCCAAAACATGCAAATGCCTGCCCCGCATGGGCCGACCGAATCGCGGAATGCGCGGGCGAGACAGACGGAGGCGGACAGTGGAGCGCGGTGGCGGCACACGTGAAAACGTGCGCCGGGTGCGCGCAGGCAGCCGAAGAATTGTCCGCCCTACGCCGGGCCTTGCGCGCCCTGCCCGCCCGACAAACATCGCCGGCCTTTGAGTCGTGCCTCGCCGCGCGTCTGGCGGGTTTGGATGCGCAGCGGGAGCGCGCCTCATGGCGTACCCAGTGGGCTGATTGGTGGCACGGCCATCGGGCAGTTCGGCCCGCCCTGGCGCTGGGGGCCATGACTTTGGCCCTGGCGGGCGCGGCGTTTTTCGGGCATGTCGCGCCTGTGACGGTTCACACCCTGCCCGCTGTCAGCGCACCCGATCTGGGACTGGTGTCGCACTGCGTGGAGCAGCATCGCACCGAGGCCGCCGCACAGCCCTTGTCGGATTTGTCGGCGCAAAATCTGGCCGCGCAGGTGGACGGGGGCGCGTCCGCCGATGCGAGCGCAGGCGCGGCAAACGAGGACGGCCTGTGATTTTCCCACGCAGCAGCAACAAGAAGGGTCAGACGCTCGCCCGCTGGGGGGCGGGCCTGATGCTGCTGGGCGCAGTGTCCGGGGCGGGCTGGGCTGCCCCTGTGCGGCCCACGGCAGCCGCGCCCTCGGCGGATGCGCAGGGATTGCTGCGGCAAATGCTGGAGGCGGAAAGCTCGCTCGTCCTGGCCGGGGAGCAGACCACCACCGTGACGCGCGACGGCAGGGAAATCACGACCCGGCAGCGCGTGCTGCGCAACGGCTCGCATGCCCTGCGCGTGGACTATGTGCAGCCGCCGCGCTTTGCCGGGGAGCAGATTGTGGACAATGGACATTTGTACCGGCATTATGCGCCCAGCGCCAACACACTGGAAGTCGGGCCTTCTCGTTTGGCGCGGCTGCGGGGACGCGTCCCGCAGGTGATGGAGCGTATCCGGCGGGGCGCACTGCTTTTGGAGGCTGTGGGAAGCGAAGTGGTGGCCGGGCGGATGTGCGCGATTGTGCAGGTCAAGCCCCGGTCGTCTGCCCCTGCCCCGTGGCGTCGCTTTTGGATCGACACGGCGACCGGCGCGCAATTGCGCATTGAGCAATACAGCAGAAGCGGGCAGCGCGTGTCTGTTTCGTCGTACACAAGTGTTGCGTACAACCCGCCGCTGGACAGGCAAAGCTTCCGCGCCCCGACCACGCCGCGCACGGTGCGCGTGGTTGCCCTGGACCCGGCCCCGCCGCTGCCGACAATCGCGCAGGCGCAGGCATTGGCGGGATTTCCCATCCGCGAGCCTGCCGCCCTGCCGTCCGGCTTTCGGTTTCAGTCGGCCTCGGTGGCCGACTATCGGGGCCGGAAACTAGTCACATTGCGCTATGTCAACGGCCTCAACACAGTGTCTTTGTTTGAAACGCCGCAGGCACGGGCGCAAAGCAGTCCTGCCGCGCCGCCGGCAGCGCATCCGCGCCGCAATGTGGCGCAGACGTTTCAGTTTGGCTTGCGCTTGATATTGGTGGGCAACCTGGCCCCCGGCGAGATGGAGCGGGTGCTCGCTTCTTTGCACTAGAGGGATCAAGCCGCCTTTTCGCGAAGAACCCATGTTCAGCCGAGACCCGTCAGCGCGGACAGCGACAGGCCGGGCGGAAAGCGTTTCTGCCGCTCCGCCTCGGCGTAGTCAAAGACAGCCGCGATAAGTTCATCCCAAAAGAAATACACATCGGCTACGTCTTCCACGGCGGCCAGAAACATCCCTCGCGACTCGCTGCCCGCAGGCAGGGGCCTAAAGCCCAGGGCTTCGGCCACAAAGACGGGGTTCCAGCGGGTCTGGCCTGCGTGGGGGCCGGAGCGGGTCGTCATGCGGTAGCAGCCGATCAGCGTCCGGCTTTGGTCGTGCAGCAGCGCGCCGGTCTCTTCAAAGCACTCGCGCACGGCAGCCTGGTCAATGGTCTCGCCCGGCTCGATGCGCCCGGATGGGATGCACATGCCCCGGCCCTCAATGTCAGCCAGCACGCACTTGTCCCCGTAAAACAAGAAAACGAGGACGGCATACAAGCCGCCCTCGCTGTCAGGAGGTAACTGCGTCCCAGGGAAAAATGTAGCATCGGCATCCCACGCGGCCCAGGTAATGGTGGGGAATGGATGTGTCGCCATAAGGGTATCAGCCGGGCGCAATGCGCCAAAAGTCCTCGCCGACAATGTCGTAGGGCAGACGGCGCTCATCGGGGTCGGTGATGTCAAAGCGCTGGTTGACGTAGTAGAGAATGGTCGCAGGCTGCGTGCCGGTATTGGCCCCGCCGTGCCCCACCCCGCGCGGGATATACAAAAGCTGTGCCTTGCCCCCGCCCATCACGAAGCGCATGGTCGCGCCCAATGTCGGAGACGCTTTGCGGGCATCCACCAGGCCGATCAGCAGCCGGTCGGTGGGCGGCACGAACCAGACATCTTCCTGATTGAAGTGCAGGTGGAACGCCTTGACCGCGCCGGGCAGGACGAGCGAATACGACGACTGCCGCACCTTGAACTCAGGAATCGCCTCCAAGTTGCCCGCCTCGTCAAAGCGCACCAGTTCGGCGAACGAGCCGCCGTCATCAGTGAGCAGGCGCAGGTCAATGATTTTGACGCCCTCAATGCGCCGGCCCCCGCTGTAGCCTTGCGTCGTCAAATGCGGCAGATAATCAGGGCCAAAGTCATCCGGGGTCAGCTTGTCCAATGGCATGCGAAGTTATCCTAAGCCGAGCAGTTCCACGTCAAACAGCAGGGTGGCATTGGGAGGGATGGCCCCGCCCGCGCCGCGCGCGCCGTAGCCCAGTTCGCTGGGAACCGTGAGAATGCGCCGCCCGCCGACTTTCATCGTTGCCACGCCCTCATCCCAGCCTTTGATGACCTGCCCGCGCCCAATGGTAAACTCAAACGGCGTGCCCCGGTCGCGCGACGAGTCGAACTTGCGTCCATCGGGAAACGTGCCCGTGTAATGCACTTTGACCTTCTGACCTGTCTGCGGGCTGGGGCCGTCACCGACGGTTTCATCCGTGTACTTCAGGCCCGAAGGCGTGGTAATCTCATCTGCCATGTTACGTATCTCTCCCGTGTTTGAGTGTGTCTAAAAGATAGGTGCCGTAGCCGCTTTTGAGCAGGGGCTGGGCGACCGCGTTGAGGCCGTCGTCATCAATAAAACCCATGCGCCAAGCCACCTCTTCAATGCAGCCGATTTTGAGGCCCTGCCGCTCTTCAATCACCTGCACAAATGTCCCCGCCTGTAGGAGTGAATTAAACGTCCCCGTGTCCAGCCAGGCCGTGCCCCTGTCTAAAATACCCACTTTCAGCCTGCCCTGGGACAGATACACTTTGTTGACATCGGTGATCTCGTACTCGCCGCGCGGGCTGGGCTGAAGGCTTTGGGCAATGCCGACAACGGTGTTGTCATAGAAGTACAGGCCCGGCACGGCGTAGTTGGACTTGGGATGAGCGGGCTTTTCTTCAATGCTCAAAGCATGGCAGGCATGGTCAAACTCCACCACGCCGTAGCGCTCCGGGTCCTGCACATGATAAGCGTAAATCACGCCGCCATTGGGATCGCTGTTGGATTGCAGCAGCTTGGCGATGCCTGAGCCGTAGAAGATATTGTCGCCTAAAACTAAGGCCACTTTGTCATCGCCGATGAACTCGCGCCCAATCACAAACGCTTGGGCCAGCCCATTGGGTTCCGGCTGCTCCGCATAGGAAAACGCGCAGCCCAAGCGGGTGCCGTCGCCAAGCAGTTTTTGGAAGTGGGGCAGATCGTGGGGGGTGGAAATAACAAGAATGTCGCGAATGCCCGCCAGCATTAAAATGGACAGTGGGTAGTAGATCATCGGCTTGTCGTAAACCGGCATGAGCTGCTTGCTGACGGCGAGGGTGAGGGGATGCAGGCGCGTGCCGCTGCCGCCGGCCAGAATAATGCCCTTCATGGAATTGAACCTTTACGTGCGGGCAATCACAGCCAGGCCTTGTAGATTTGCAGGCTCCAAAAGTGACGCGACTTGCGGGTGACAAAGTCAATCACTCCCTCATCGCGCAGGACAGCCAGGCGCTCCATATGTTCGCGCAATTCGGGGCCGAACGGAAAGTTAATCACGGTCAGCGGCTCAATGTTGTCGCCAAAGATTTCGCGCGCCGCCGACAAGATGCGCCCCACATTGGACAGGCTGGACACAGGCAGGTAAAGCGTTCCGGTGTCGGTCAGAAACTCGCGCACGCGGGCCAGCATCTGCACAACATGGTCGGTGCCGTCATACCCGCCGGTCGGCACAGGCTCAGGAAACCAGCCCGACAAGCGCGCCACTTCGTCGGCAATCCCGGACACATCATCAATAATGACATCAAAACGAAGGGGGGGAAGAGGGTCAAACAAGTTGCCGCAAACAACCTGCACCTTGTCGGCAACATCGTTGCGGTGCGCATTAAGCGCCGTCAAGCGGCAGGCTTCGGGCATCACATCGGTGGCGTAGACACTGCCCGCACCCTTGAGGGCCGCGTAGATTGCCAGGATGCCCACACCGCATCCAATGTCCAGCACGCTGTCCTGGGGCCGAATGCCCACCACATTCGCAATCTCGCGACTGGTCGAGGTTGGGTAAAAAACCTTGGGGCCAGTTTCCAGTTCCACTTCTAGCCCACCAATAGGAAAGCGTTTCAACGCAACGTCCAATGCAGCCTGCCTCCATTGTCCTGCCGCTCAGGCAGGCATGCCATGCTTATGGCAACACTCCATAGTACCACAAAGTTTTCATTCCTGAGACTTTACCGGGCAGAGAGAAGTTGTAATTCGCGATGCATTTCCACAAAACACGGGCTGACCAACATTGCCCTCGGATACAAAAAGGCATTTCAACAAGGGAGCGTCCCACTCCGCTCGGTCATGGTTTGGAGGCGTGTCCCACTTCGCCCGGTTATAGTTTGGGGGCGTGTCCCACTTCGCTCGGCTTGGCAGCGCCGGTGTTGCTGGGATTGAGGCCGCTTCCAGAAGCTCTCAAAGTTGTCTCGCCCGCGTTCCCACGGCTGACTGCCCGCGTTGCGACGACGGAACAAAATCGTCCGTCGTCGGTACGCCGTAGAAACACCGGGGAAACGCCGGGGAAACACCGGGGAAACGCCGGGGAAACGCCGCAGGGACACGGAGGAAAGACCGAACCGAAACGGACGCTGCTCCGGCAGGTTCTCTTGACACACACTGGAGACGTATGCTACCATTCCGCAGTCCCTTTTGTACGGTTTGCCTGCTGTTCCAGAGAAAACAATCATGGCTCAAACGCTTCCGCCATCGCCCGACTCTTCGCCTCCCCTGCCCCGCTACGAGCGAAAGCGCATGGGTGCCGCCAAAGCGCCCCGGCCTCGCTTTCAGGCCGCCGATGCCGCGCTGGCCGTGCTGTTTGGCGGGGCGTTTTTCGCGCTGAGCGTTTCCCTGCACGGCGGGCGCACAGCGGCCATTCTCGCATCTCTCTTGTCGGCGCTGACGGCAGCAATGACGTATTTGCTGGGGTGGCGCTGCGGGGGGCGAACATGCGGCATCATCGCGGGAAGCTTGACTGCACTCAGCCTCAGCTTTGCCCAGCCGATGCCGTCGCTGAGCACGGCGTTTTTTGCCTTGCTGACAGCAGCCGCGCTGTTTGCGTTTGCCTGTGATGCACCGGTGGCGGCGTGCGCCCTTGCTGGATTTGCTGCCGTCGCGCGGCCTGACGGCGCGCTGCTTGGCCTGCTGCTGCTCGCGCTGATTGCGGTGCGCGCGCGCCGCCTTTTGCTGCCGAGCCTTGGGGGTTTTCTTGCGGCGGCGCTGGCGGGCGGGGGCCTGCGCGTGTATGTCCTGCACATGCTGTTCACCCCCCCTGCATTTCACGTCGGCGGCGAGGCTGTTTTTTGGCTGCTGAGGCCGGCGCAGGCGCTGACGCTGTGGCTGCTGATCCCGTTATGCGCCGAACTGACCGACCCGGCGCGGCGTGTGCGCTGGCTGCCGGCGGCGTTGTGGGGCGTGGTCTCGCTGGCGCTTGATTTGTGTGTGCAGCTTGGCAGTGCCAATGACACGGCGATGCCCCTCATGCCGGTCTTGTCTGTGCTGGCGGCGGGCGGCCTGACGCGCTTGATGCCCAGTATTGCCGGGGAGCTTCCAGCGGCACGCTATGCTTTGGCGACCCTGGCGATTGTTGGAATGCTTGGGCTGCGTGGGTATGCAGAGTGGACACAGCATTCGGCGGCCATGCGGCCTGCTGAGGCGACGGCGGCACCTGCGCCGCCGATGTCACCTGCAGCCAATCCGCCTGCTTTATTGCCTCAAGCCGCTTCGCCCCCGCGCGCTGTCGCCCGCCCCGCTAGGCCTCTTCGCTCGGTTAAACCTGCGCCGGTGGGTGGGAAGCGTATCCCGCTGCCTGCACTCCCGCTTGTGAAGAAGGCAACGCCAAAGCCCGCGGTCGCGCTGTACGCGCTGCGCAACGGACACCTGGTGCGTCGAACAAAGTGGGCTGTTCAGTGGGACTTGGCCCATCCAAAAACGATGCCTTGATGCTTGGCAAAGAAGCCAGGGCATGCTCAGGGATAAGTGATCAGCGTCTGCAAGTCATAGCCCGACAAAACCGTCCGGCCTGGCAGAAAGCCCAGCTCTACAAAGAAGCTGAGGCCGACCACTTTGCCCCCTAGTCGCTCAACTAGGGCAGCAGCGGCGGCGGCCGTGCCGCCGGTTGCCAGCAGGTCATCTACAATCAAAACGCGCTGCCCTGGCTTCAGCGCATCCTGATGCACTTCCACCACATTAACGCCATACTCCAACGCATATTCCTGACGCACGGTCTTGAACGGCAGTTTTCCGGCTTTGCGAACAGGCACAAAACCCACGCCCAAGGCTAAGGCAATCGGGACACCAAAGATGAAGCCGCGCGACTCAATGCCCACCACAACATCCGGTGAGCGCTCTGCCGCCCACTCCACAAAACAGTCCACCACTTCCTGTAGTGCCGGGCCGTTTGCTAAGACCGGCGTGATGTCTTTGAACAGTACACCGGGCTGCGGAAAGTCCGAGATGTCACGCACCAAAGCAGCCGCGAGCAACTCAGCCAAACTTGGCTCCTTCAAGGCGTGATGTTAGTATCCGCCACCGAAAACGATAGGCGGGCTGTAGCCATTGGAAACATCAAGGCCGCTGCCGAAGTCATACCCCCCACCCCCATAGCCATAGGGGCTGCCGCCCATGCCCCCGTTGGCGTAAACATTTTGCGAGTAGGGATTGTTCCCTGCGTAGGTGCTAAACCCATAGGGGTAGAAATAGGCGCTGTTTGGGTCGCCGTATGGCGAAGCCCCGTAGCCAAATGGGTTCCCGGCAGTTTGTGGTCCAGTAATCTGCGGATGGCCCGGCTCCTGGGGCGTGCTGGGCTGAGGCGTCTTCGCGGTACCGGCAGAGACAGTCGGCGAAACTGCCTGCTTTCGATAGTACACATAAGGCTCTTCAATAATCGGCGAGCCGCCGTTTGTGTGGTCGATGACCTTGCCAGAGATCACATGGCCTTGAAGTCGCGGGGTTAGCGCGTAAAAAGTTTTCCACTGCGTGTGCGTTTGGGCGGCGACTTCGCGGGCGGCTTCTTTGGCGCTGAGGCTGGTCGCACTTACGGTGACAGTGTCGCCGATGGAGCCGGAAATCTGCGCGACTGCGTTGTCCGCCCCGGCGATGCGGCGCACAGCATCCTCGGCAGACAGCTTGGCGTGGGGGAATGCGACAATGGCATTGCTGTCGATCTGTTCGGAGGGCACATTGGTGCTTCCTGCGGGCGCTTTGCTGACCACATAAGTCTTTTGGAAGTCGGCATTGGCAGCATTGGCAAGCGCGTTTACCGCCTGCAGGCGCGCACCGGGGGCATCGGCATCGCTGAGGGAAAACGTAACAGGCCCCTGGGCATTCATGCTGCCTTTGAAGACAATATGAATGCCGTATTTGTCTTCAATCCGCGCGGCGGCATCGCTGGCCGGGGCGGCTGTAAATGCTAAAGGCGCGGCATGGGCTAGGCTTCCCAGCGCAAGGACAATCCCGGCAAAGGGCAGACTGTATTTGAGGGAATGACTTTTCACGATAAATGGGCCTCCTCTGAAACGTGCTGCTTGTATTGTTACCCAATTTCGCCTGGCACAAACAAACGCGAGTTAAGAAACTGTTGAGATAATCATGGGTGTAGCCTCTTGAGCATGAGGCAAGTCATCGCCAAGCGGATCATCGCCTCGCTGCTAGAGGCAAGTGCCTCGTAGTCCTTGCTCAACC
>JAABUQ010003453.1_pt1 | contig 28923 bp, 35 predicted proteins | sample 5560001 | NCBI WGS metagenome assembly JAABUQ01 (sample SAMN10711888, study PRJNA513371) | rock metagenome | isolation source: Antarctica rocks | place: Antarctica: Victoria Land, Finger Mt nord | collected 2015-12-18 | reverse complement strand
TGCCAAGCGTTTAAGCTCGACGGCCTCCGCTTCGGTTGCCTTTAGTTCATGCAGAGGACGGCCAGCCATGAGTCACGATAGCATGTCGCAGTCAGTTAATCAACGGACTCCTGACTCACGACACTAGGGTTACCGTCGCGAGTCCGAAGGGCGGTCCGGCGCCGGTCGATCCGCGAGGATACCCGGATAAGGACCAGATCGCCAGTGTTCGCGATGCGCTGGCCGTTCTGAATGCCACCGTGCACCTCTCTACGGTCGCGGCCACGGATTTCGACGCGCTATTCTTCCCGGGCGGCCACGGACCAATGTTCGATCTTGCAACGGATCAACGTGCTAAGGCGCTTATTCGCGCGTTCTGGGAATCCGGTAAACCTGTTGCCGCCGTGTGTCACGGTCCCGCAGCGCTCCTTGACGTCATGCTTTCAGACGGCTCTCGCCTTCTTAGTGGAAAGACGGTAACCGGCTTCAGTAAGGGTGAGGACGCGGTCGACGCGCTGTTCTCCCGCATGCCATTTTCGCTGGAAGATCGAATGATCGCCGATGGCGCGCACTATATTAACCAACCACCCAAGAGCGTTCACACGGAGACGGACGGCAACTTGGTGACCGGGCAGAACCCGGCGTCGGCGCAAGCTACCGCCGAGGCGTTTCTCGACGTGCTTAATCGGATCAACGTTTAACGTGGCGCACTACGCCGTCTTGTGTATGATTGACCAAACGAAGCTCGATCTATTCGCTGGTCTGCGAGCTGAACACTATGCGTTCCTGATCGCACAGCAACACCGGATCCTTCTCGGCGGTCCGGCGCGAAAGTCCGAAGGCGGACCACCGCAGGTGATGATTATCATCGTTGAGGCTACCGGACTGAATGATGCGGAAGCGTTTATCGCAGCGGAACCGTACAACAGAAACGGTGGGTTCAGCGAGGTTAGCGTGCGCCCGTGGAGTCAAGTGCTGCCCGAGGTAACATCCGGCGACCTTGCTCGCACATACGACGCCGAAGTGCAGAAAGCCGCCAACTAGCCGGAACGCGGTGGAGATGAAAATATTAATTCAGACGACGATCCCCTTCGCCGCGGACCACTGGAACGCCGGTCGCTTCACCTTCTTGCGAATGAACTCCGCGCTGCTGGACACGACGTGACGGCTCGCGACCGTGGAGAACAACTGGACGGCTCTGATAGGGTATTGCCGCGCTTAGTCGACACTGACTTCGATCAGCTTTGGCTAATGGCCGTCGACGTGGGAAGCGGCCTTGCGCCGGCGGACGTGAACGGCATCCTGGAGTTTCGCGAAAGCGGCGGCGGAATCGTGACTGCTCGCGATCACCAAGACCTTGGTGCGTCACTCGGGAAGTTACATTCACTCGGGACCTTCAACCATTTCCACTCGCTCAACCTCGAAGAACCTGACCGGCGAGAAAGCGACGATCGCGACAATCCGGACATTTCCTATCCCAATTACCATTCGGGTGCGAATGGCGACTATCAGCGCATCACTCCGCTCGAACCGATCCACGATCTTCTGCGTTCAAGCGCTGCGCCGAACGGTATCATCGAGCACTTTCCGGCGCATCCGCACGAGGGCGCCGTCGGCGTACCTCGGCAGGTGGGTTTCGCACGGGTTATAGCGCAAGGCCGCAGCGCCGTTACAGGCCGACCCTTCAATCTCGCGGTTGCGATCGACGGACAGCCATGCGAACGTCGCTCGGGCCTACAAGGGCGCGCCGTTGCGGAATCGACCTTTCATCACTTCGTTGACCTTAATTGGGACATCGATTGCGGCGCGCCGAGTTTTGTCACCGATCGGCCCGGCAGCGAGATGAAGCAAGATCCCGAGCGTCTGCAGACGTTCAAAGATTACGTGCGAAATCTCGCGAGGTGGCTTGGGTCACGACCGGGCCGAATGGTGCGGTGAGACAAGGCCGCCTGGAAATTAGTGCACGTCGACGTTTCGCCCACGCGGTTCGCCATGAGTTCCCATAAGGGGTGGTTTCCGAGACAGACCGATTCGCTCGGCCGACCATGTAATAAGATACTGTGTACTTCGGTCAAGTAACTCTCGCGATCTCTAGACCTTCTACTGGGCTTTGCTGATGTCGACGGTCGAGTTTCCTCAAGCTATGCGCGTGCACAAGAAGCTCTCACGGCACCAATACTTTTCGCCACATCAACACTTCACCGTCTTCGGCATCAATGCGATTACCCGTTGTCACAAAGCCATTATTTTCTAGCACCCGGCCGGATGCTGCACTCGCGACCGATGTCTCAGCAAGCAACGCTCTAACGACGGCGCTTTTCGAAGCGGCCGCCATCGCTTCGACGGCACGCGTCGCATGGCCACGACCGCGACGGCTTTCGGCGACACCGTATCCGATCTCGACCTCCCCGCCGTTAGGCGGCCGCCGATAACTACACAAACCTACAAGCTCGTCGCTGGAAACGATCATCCAAGCACCATGACAGTTTTGCGCCCACAGGCGCTCGGCAATTCCGCGGACGATCGCTAGTATATGGGGATCATCGACGCCACCTGGAGGTAGCTTCAACCCTCCGCGACTTGCGGGTTCGGCCCGTATTATCCAATCAAAGTCATCAGCGCTCACCTCGACGAGGTGATCTCATAAACAAATCGCACAATACGAGCCTTTTCACGTAGACGCCTCGCGTCCTATGCCGCATTCGCAAACGCAAGCAATCGACGGCCGATCCCATTGACGAAAAACATTATAGTGGAGGTGGGATTTGCTCTTTGCGTATGCCGCGGCGCTTCTAGCGACGCTCAACGCCGCACACTCACTAAGAAGATCCCGTTAAGGCCCGTCCCGAAAACGGTCGGTTTCGGGATGCAGGGCGACGTCGCTCTGCCCCAATAGGCTGCGAGCAATGGACGTGTCGACGAAAACGCGATTGCTCCGACGCGGCCTGCAACTTGAGTATCTCACGCTCGGCTGGAACGTCGTGGGAGCCGTCGTCATTTTCCTGACGGCCTTCGCTGCTCGATCGGTCGCGCTCGCGGGCTTTGGCCTCGATTCGTTGATCGAAATTTTCGCATCGGGCGTTGTCGTCTGGCAGCTGACCGGAACCGGTGCGAATCGCGACCGGCGAGCATTGCGACTTATCGGCGCGGCGTTTTTCGCGCTCGCAATCTACGTTCTTGTCCAATCAGGTTACGTGCTCGCGCTTGGGCTACGCCCGAAGGAGCGTAATCGGCAGACGCGTCGCGTGTGCAGGCCGGGGGCGCCGACCGGCGCAACGATGGCGCATGGCTCCTTGGCCTCGGTGGAGGCTCCCCGCGCTCGGCTGGGTTTTCGTTGGATTATGCGCCGTCTTCGCGTTCGGCGGTCAGCTTCTTACGGAGCTCCACGGCGGCGCCGGCGAGCATGACATCAGCCTCGACCCGCGGCACGCGGCGCTTCTGATCGCGACGATCGCGATAGCGGTGCTCGGGTGGCGCGGGTTGTGCGCCTTGCGATCGCAATCCGAAGGCGACCGTGACTTCCACCGACTTCTGAAGCAAAGCCTCAGCGAGCTACCGTTCCGTGGCCGCGGCGCCGGCTTCTTTTTGACGGTCGCCGCGACGACGTTCGGGATGGGATTGCTCGCCCACGTCGGCGAGCGTGGTTCTTCCGCGCTTCACGACGCGATTGGGTGGTTTGCCGTGGCGCTGTTCGTCGCCGTGGTCGCAGCCATCGCGGCGCGCTTCATGGTGCGCGTCTTACCGGATCTCGTCGCCGCGATTCTGGCGTTCTTTATTGCGATCGAGCCGCGCCGATCCGCATCGCTCGTCCACGAGCACGTGCCCGTCTTCACGCGACGAGAATGTTGGTCGCCGCCATTTCTTAGTCGACCGCCTCCGCTCCAAGCCTAAGCCTCGACGTCGCCTTCTTCGCTACGTGCGTCAGTGTCACTGACGCTGCTTTCGCTTTGGAGTTTCCATTTATGTCGACCGAATCGCGGGTCGCCGATCGTTCCGCGTCCTCACTCGAACGGCTCTATCGCAAGCATCCACTTGCGACGCGTATCCTGCACTGGGCGAATTTCATCGTCATCGCCGTGCTTCTGTGGACCGCATTTCTCTTGCTTTCCGGCACGCCCGAGCTGCCGTATAGCCACTGGCTCTCGCCGGGGTTCTACGCAGCGCTCCACCTCGATAACCGCAACGACGAGGGCCGCGTCTGGCACGTGCTCTTTTCGTTTCTCATGATCGCGATCGGCGTTATCTACGTGGCCTATCTCGCGGGTTCAGGACGCTGGAAGGCGTTCGTCCCAAACGCCGCCTCGTGGAAAGACGCCTATCTCGTCGTCCTCAACGACCTGGGTGTGCGTCGCCATACGCCGTCCCACGTGAAGTACAACGGTGCGCAGCGTATCGCGTATACCGGCGTCGTGCTACTCGGCCTCGGTGAGGTCGTTACCGGCCTACCGATCTATCTCAAAAATTGGACCGGCTTCGCGAATCTTTTGGGCGGCCAGGATGCGATCCGGGCCGAGCACTTCGCTTTCATGCTGGGCATCATCGTGTTCGTCGTCGTGCACCTCTTGCAAGTCGCACGCGCGGGCTGGAACAACTTTCGGTCGATGGTCACCGGCGTCGAGGTTGTCCCCGGGGAAAGCGGTCGCGACCGCGGCGATCGGGCCACCGTTGAGCAAGCTGTGCCGGAGCCGGAGCTGCTTTCCGAACCGCTTCCGGCGTCGGTCGCCGAGGAGGCGGTGCGTGCGAAATCGCGCGGCGGCGCATTGGCCGCCGCTATTGTTGCCGTCGTTACGGCGGCGTTCATCGGCTTCGCTCACCAGCAGAGTGTGGCGCGCGTCGGCGTTCCCACTTGGCTCGACTGGGCACGGGATACGCAAGACCCCGCAGTTGATGCCGATCGCGCGAAATCCACCGGTCCCGATCGCGGAAACGTTCCGGCCGATCCGGACGCGACCGGGGTACCGAAATGATGGCGGCCCGCTTCACCGCGAGCGCGATCGTCGCGGTCGGACTGCTCTTCTGCGCCCCGCCGAAAGGGTTGGCGGATTCGGCGGGGAGCGGTTCGCCGCGCGCGACGCCGGCGCCGTCGGAGCCGCTCGGACTCACGGCCAAGACACTGATCTACAATCGCACGTCGCTCATCGGCGATTTGAGCAATGGACTCAGCGATAAGATCAACATCGACTTGGCTTTGCGCACGGGCAAGGGGTCGACTTCCGCGCCGAACTCTACAAGGACGGAAGCTTAAACGAAGACCCGCCGTTTCAGATTCCGCCAAATTCGAATATCTACGAACCGAAACTCGAGTACCAGCTCACCTACAGCCTGCCAGTGACACGACGCGCGTCGGTTGCCGTAGCGATGCTGCGCCACCGTAATTTTCTGTTCGAGGATGCGTACTACTGGGCTATCGGCTCGCTCACGTACACGCAGCCGATTTCACGCGCGATGCAGCTCACCGTCACCGGCTCGGCGGAGAAGCGCTTGCAGTCGGGCGGGCTCTTCTACGACGGGGTTGCAACGCTCGACCAGCAACTCGGCCCGACCCTGAAATTCGAGACGACCGTCCATCGTTACGAGAATTGGGGCGAGCTCGATCCGGCACCGACACAGAAAATCGAGATCGAGACCGGGTTCATCAAAAATTTCACCGATCGTCAATCGGTATGGGTGTCGTTTCTTCGGCATTACCAAAACGGTATCCCGAACGACGCATTCTCGGTACTACAGGTCAAATACGGGACTGCGTTCGGCCGCGGCGCGAGTTCACCATAAAGGAGCGTGTGGAGCTTCGGCTCCTTCCCAAAAGATACGGTGTTACTTGGTCAAGCGGTTGCGTACAGGGGATCAAAGGCGCGTCCGGATTTGAGAACGCCGCAGGCAAGGGTGAGGAGCCTGCGCATCGCGGCAGCAACGATAATCATCTTGGTTTTCCCGCGAGCGCTTAAGCGTTTAGCGAACGCGCGAATGGGCGGGTTGAAACGCATTGCCGAAATCGCTGGGAAGTAAAGATTGCGCCGCAGGTGAGCGTTACCGGATTTCGCGAGCCGGCTACGATGTTCGATCGAGCCGGACTGGTAAGACGAGGCGATAACCCAGCATATGCGGCAATTGCTTTGACGTCTCGGAACTCCGTGATATTGGGCATTTCACCGAGAATGCCGGCCGCGGTGCTCCCGGCGATACCAGGAATCGAGATGAGCAACTCGCGTTGCCGGCGCAGCGTCGGATGCGCATCAAAGAGCTGCGCGATTTCTTGATCGACGCGTTCGAGTTCACGCTCGAGGTGATCGAGTGCGGCGTCGATCGACGCTGTCACCGCAGGCGACACGATCGGAGCCGCGCGTCGGTTTTCTTCGTCAACTCGCATCTGGATAAGGCTGTGTTGCCGACGCACAAGCCCTTGTAGAATAGGGATTTCCGGCGCAGGAGGCTTCCACGGCTCTGGCTGATGAAGCCGGCAAAAGCGGGCGATGAGAGCTGCATCGACGCCGTCTGTTTTGGTTCGCACCATCTCGCTTTGCGCAAATGCCTTGATACGCGCGGGATTGACGATACTGATGACATGTCCGGCCTCAGCTAACGAGATCGTGACCTGTTCACTCCAGCCACCGGTAGCTTCGAGACACGCGTGTACGCGTTCCGCATTTCGGTTCTTCAACCACGTTTGAAGCTGCGCAATTCCGACTTGAGAATTTGGTACGCTCTTTGAAGCGGACCGATCTCCTTGCAATAACGTCGCGTGCAAATCACGCTTTCCCAGGTCGATGCGGCGCTCACCGCAGGTTGCGACGGCCGCGTAGCTCATCGACGAGTAGGCCCGTCTTCGGCCGCGGCGCGACGCCACGTTCGCGGCGGATGCCGGCGAAGGTCGCCCGGACGACACCGTGGTCGGTCGGCGAGTCGTGCCCGGCCGTGCGGTGCATGACGGCGATCGCGGCGAGCTTGCGGCGCAGCGTCGACGGGCGCCCCGGGAGATCCGCGAGGAAGAGGGCGACGGTGTGCGGCGTTGCCGGCAGCGCGTCGACGCGGCGCACCACCCGGTGAACAGGCGCCAGTCAGCAGCGTACGCGCGCAGTGTCGCGGGCGCGCGGGCCGCCTCGGCGTAAGCCCGCGCCCGCTCGTCGAGCTGCTCCCAGGCCGACGCGACGGCCCCGGCCGTCGCGCTCACGAGCGGCGACTCAGTCGAGATCCTTGATGACGGGCGTATCGTGAGGGGTCGGCGGATCGTCGGCAATCTCGCCGAGGTTCCGCTTCCCGACCCGGCTTTCGTCGCGACAAGCAGTCCGTTCTTTTCCGACATCGCCGCGGCGCGGAACGCCGTCAACCTGAAATTTTCGGCGCAGGTGGCAGCAATGGCGTTCTCGGTGTCCGCGGACGGCACGCTCGTCCCCCGTGACGCGCTCGCGCCATCGGAAACATCGACGGCGGCGCGGAGTGCTCCGCGCGCCGTCGACCTCCAGGCGATCGCGGCAGCACCGCAGGAGGCACAGCCGTTCGCGATGCGCATCGACCCGACGCTCGCGACGTTGACCGGTGTCGGATTTTTCGACCGGGACCACGGTCAAACGGGCCGAGCGCCAAACATCGTCGAGCTGCATCCAGTCTTGAACGTCGAGTTCTAACGTTTCGCCACACGCGTGATCCTGGGCGTGGAATGTCCGGGCGCCGGGATTCTTTTTACTCTCGAGATGCTAACGAAGCTCTCGCGGCCGCAGCCGGTTAACGTCGTAACTCTGATCGCACGATCGCACGATCGCACGAACGCCAAAATATGCCAGCAGCATGAACGCGGCGACTGCCAGTACTGGCAAGACCCACATGAGCGGCATCATCACCGCACAATTCGCCACCTCCGACGTCATCATTTAATGTCGGCACTCAAATGCGCGGAGCCCTTTTGGGCGCCGGCCGAAGCGCTCACAACAAAGGTCCATTTCGTCGCGAAATTGATGTTCGTTAAAGCGGTGTACGTGCCGTCGCCGTTGTCTTTCGCCTTGACCGTCGGACCCAACATGGACATCGTCGGCATGTTCGAATTGATCGCAACCTGCGCGCCATTCACGGGTCTGCCGGTCGCATCTTTCACCGTTACGAGAATCGTCTCTGGGCCCTGTTTCGGAGGCGCCGGCGCAAACGCTGCAGTAGCGGCAAGTTTCGGAGAATTGGCAGCAAGCGCGCAATTGACGCTTGAGACGGCGACGATGAGAGCGAGCGGGAACCATCTTTTCAACAAGAAGCCTTTCTTATTGTCGTTAGCGCGAAAAACTTAGCCGCTTCGATCACCGGCAGCGTGATGTACCGCCGCAATTGCGTCGTCAAACCGCGCGAGGGCGCGCAGGGCGGTCTCACGCACCTGCGCCGCCACGGCGAGCGCGTCGAGCGTCTCGAGTTCGATGCCCTTGCCGGCGGACTCGCGCACTCGTGCGATGCGCAATTGCTCGCTGGCATCGTTTTGGGCGGCTTGGGCTGTGGCGAGATTGCGCTCGGCTGCTGCAAGTTCACGGTAGGCATCGGCGACGTCGCGCTCGACGTTCACGCGAACTTGGTCGCGCAACGCCGTCGCTTTATCGAGATCGCCGCGGGCTCGCTCGACCGCGGCCGCGCGGCTCCCACCATCGACGACCGGTAAGGTTGCCATGACTTGTATCTGTCCGCCGCCGTGACCCAGAGACGGTGACGACGTGCCGTTGTATGATTGCGCCGTAAGGCTCGCCGACGGAAGATAAGCGCCGTGAGCTGCGCCGAGGCTCGATTCGGCAGCGGCAACGCGGTGTTGCGCCGCTAGCAGCGCCGGTTGTTGTGCGAGGGCGCGAGAGACGACCGCCTCCCTCGTTTCATCGAAGGATTCCGCAGTCAACGGTTCAATGCCGAGCCGTGAGTCGACGGCGTAGTCGAGCAGAGCGGCAAGGTCGTTCGCAGTTTGATCTTTCTCCGCCGCCGCATCTTCCTGACTTTGTTCGGCGACCGCGAGCGCCGCTCGATCTCGCGCGAGCAAGTACCGCGGCGACTTCCCATCCCCGACGCGGATCTGCGTCAGCCTCACATGATCTTGCTGATCACGGACCGCTATCCGTCGCGCTTCGAAGACTGCGGAGGCGAGCTGTGCGCGCCGATACTCTTGAACGGCAGCATAGACGGCATCGTTGGCGGTCGACTCGACGCTGGTTCCTGCGGCTCGCGCCGTTGTCGAGGCCGCGCGCGCGCTGAAGCGAGTGGACGGCGTAAAGAGCGGCAGCGTCAACGCAGCCTGCCCGTACGCTTGATTCGAGACTGGAAGCCCGAGCTGCGGCTCGTTCCCGTCGAGTCCGATCGCCGAGATGCTGATCTGCGGACGCAGCGATGCCCGCACCGTGGCCGCATCCGCTGCCGCCATTGCCGCGTCTCCGCGAGCGGCTCGTACGTCGAAGCCACTGCTCTGCACGCGCGCGACGGCGTCTTGCAGCGTCAGCGTGCCGTCGAAGTTCTGCGGCTCGGCATTCGCGGCGAGGCAAGACGACGAAACAATCGCGGTCATCATCACGGCTGCGGCCAGGTATTCACGCACGCGCGGCACCCGGCGGCGCTGGTACCGTCGTCTCGCCGCGCTTAGTGCGACGCCGTGACCTCAATCGTAACGATAACTCGTCGAACGACGCGTAGAGCACCGGTACGACGAAGAGCGTCAAAACGGTCGAGACGGTGAGCCCACCGATGATGACCGTTGCAAGCGGCGAGTACGCGTCGATGCCCGTCTTTGGAAAAACTGCGACCGGCACGAGCACGACGAGGCTGACGATCGTCGTCATGAGGATCGGCCGAAGACGGATCGGTCCCGCTTCGAGAATTGCTTCCGAGCGTGAGAGTCCTTCGGCGCGCTTGCGTAAGATGAGGTCAAGCAACAGGATCGCGTTGCTGACCGCCATGCCGTTCGCGACGACGATGCCGAGAATCGAGACGGTCGACAAATTCTGATGCGCGAGGAGCAAGCCGCCGAAGACGCCGAGGAGCTCGAGCGGAATGGCAAGCAGCATCACGAGCGGATACGTTAGCGACTTGAACTGCGCGACGAGCAACAAGAAGACGAAGACGATCGCAATCTTCATCGCATTCAAGAGGCGGTCGAAGCTCTGCATCATCTCGGTCATGTCGCCGCGCATCTCGATACCGTAGCCGTGCGGGAACGGGACCTGCGCGATCGCACCCCATCAGCGTGTCCATGTCGAGCGCCATCTCGCCGCGACCGCCTTTGCGGTAGTAGCCGAGAATCGAGACGCTTGGCCGCAAGCCATCGTGCTCGATGAGCGTCGGCCCGACACCCCGTTCGATGCGCGCAAGCGACGATAGTGGAATCGCCATGCCGCTCTTACCGACGATCTGCACGCTCGCCAAGTCGCCCGACGTCGCGCGGTCGCCCTGCGTGTAGCGCACAAGAATCGTATCGTGCCGAAGCCCCTGTGGATTGAAGAACTCCATGGTCAGGCCACCGTGCGTTGCGTAATAGGCCTGCTGCTGCACGTCGTCCGGCGAAAGTCCGAGCTGCGATGCAAGCGTGCGATCCACGATGATGCGTTCCTCGGGTTGCGCCAAACTCGAGGACGTCGAGACCTGCACGAGGCCGGGTACGGTTTTCGCGACGTCTGCGACTTGCGCCGCGAGGCGCTCAACAAGCGTGACGTCGGGTCCCGTGACGAGCAGCTCGACCGGCGCGTCGTTGCTCGCCATGACGTCCGAGCCCATCTCTTTGAGCGCGAGCCGGCGAATGCCCGGAATCGTGCTCGATGCCTCCTGGTACACAGCGTCCATGATCTGCCAAATGGTGCGGTGGCGCTCTTCCTTCGGCGAGAACGTGATGAGGTAGGACGCTTCGTTGACACTGTTCATCGCCTGGCCGGTGAAATAGCCGCCGGTGACTTGTTCGCCGATCTCGCCCGAGACGCGCTGCACTTCGGGCTGGGCGAGCAAGATACGTTCGAGCGCCTTCGCTTTTTCGGACGTCGCGGCGAATGAGTCGCCGGGCGCCGCTTCGAGATATGCCGATGCTTGGCCCGTATCGGCGAGCGGCATCATTTCACTCCCGATGAATCCGTACGTCTGCACTGCGACATAAGTCAACAGCACCGCGATCGCGATGACGACGACGCCGTTGTCCAAACTCCAGCGTAGACCGGCACGGTACGCGTCCTCGAGCTTGCCGAGTCCTCGGCGCGTCGGCGTAAGCGCGCGGTGAACGCTCGCATCGAGTCGTGCGCGCCAGCCGGACGCCGGTTGATCGACGCCGCGAAAAAGATACGCGGCGAGCAGCGGCGTGAGCGTAACCGAAACCGCCAGCGACGCAAGAAGCGCCAAGACGATGGGCCAGACGAGGCCGACAAACATGATCTGCGTGATCCCGCCGCTGATGAGCAGCGGCACGAGCGCGAACACCATCACGCCGGTCGCGGCGGCGATCGGAAGGATCACTTCGAGGGTTCCATCGACCGCGGCGCGGGCCCGTGGCTTGCCGGCATCGAGTTGACGATGGACGGCGTGGATGACGACGATCGAGTCGTCGACGAGCCGGCCGATGGCAAGCAGCAGACCGATGAGCGTCGAGCTGTTGATCGAAAAGTGCAGCGGTGCGAAGAGCAGCAGCGCGAGGCCCAGGCACGTCGGAATCGACGTCATCACGATCGCCGTCGCGCTGACATCTTCGAGGAAGATCAGCAATACGAGACCGGCGAGAATCACACTGACGACGAGCTCTTCGAACATATTCGTCGTCAGCGCATCGACGAAGCGCGAATTATCGTAGGCGGGTGTGAAGCTAAGGCCGGGACGCGCGTTCGGTGCCGCGCAGACGCTTGTTGACGGCCGCAATGACCTGCGGCGAGTTCGCGTCGGGGTTTTCGACGATCGAGACCTCGACGGCGTCGCGGCCGTTGAAGCGGTAGGCGCCGCGCACCTCGGCGGCGCCGTCCTTGACGCTCGCGACGTCGCGCAGGAAGACGGTCCGTTCGCCTTGGGTCGAAACCGGGTAGTCCAGGAGATCGTTTGCGGACCGGATGCGCTGATCGTCGCGCACGACAACCTCGCGCGAACCGCCCGTGAGCGTCCCGCCGGAACGGCTCACGTTTTGCCGGTCGAGCGCGTCGCGCACGTCGAGCAACGAGAGGCCGTACGCGCCGAGCGCAGCGCGATCGACATCGACCGCAAGCTGGCGTTGCAGACCGCCGAAGGGCAGCACTTGTTGCACGCCGTCGACGCCTTTAATTTCGCTGACCACGTCGTTCGCGATGAGCTCGCGCAGACGCACAGGATCCCAGCCGGGCGCCGTTGCGGCGAGTTGCAGCACGGGCGTGTTGAGTGGATCGACCGGCACGACGTAGGACGGCTTGAGATTCGCGCGGTCGTAGGGCAGATCGCCTTCGGCCTGCTTCACGAGTTGCTGCACGTCGACGAGCGCGCGCTGCATGTCGGTTCCGTACGGAAACTGCAGCGTGACGGTCGACAGTCCGCTCTGCGAGATCGAACGGATGAAGCGGACGCCTTTAAGGTCCGTCATTCGCTCTTCGATCGGCTTGGAAAAGTACGTCTCGACTTCTTGCGGTGAGTAACCCGGCGTCATGGTGACGACCGAAATGAGCGGACTCGGCACGTAGGGCATCATGCGCGTCGGCAGCACGAAGAGAACGGCTGCGATCGCCGCGAGAACTAAGCCGACGTAGACGGCAAAGATCGCGAACGGATTCTTGAGGGACCAGGCCGGCAGGTTCACGAGCGACGATCCGCGATCGGTTGACCCTCTTCCAGGCTCGACGCGCCATCCACGACCACGCGTGCGGCACGCTTCAAGTTTGCCGTGACCGTGGCGGTAACGCCGTCGTCCGAGACGACGTGCACCGAGACACGATGCGCCGCCCGATCGACGATCGTCCACACCGCGGCATCGTCGCTCGAGCCGACGATCGCGGCCGAGGGCACTTCAACGCCGCCGCGTGTCGTCGCCGCACGAGCGTGCAGTGTCACGCGGACGTAGCCTCCGGGGACCAGAGCGCCATCGTTTGCGACGATGGCTTCGACCATCGTCGTGTGCGTCGTCGGGTCGGCAATCGGACTTACTGACGTGACGCGACCGCGAACGATCGCGTTGTTTTGCAGTCGCGCAACGATCGGCGTGCCGACCGATATGCCGGCGAGGTCGCGTTGCGCGACGTTCGCTTGGACGCGCAGCCGGTCGATGACGGCGAGACGCGCGATCGGCGTTCCGATCGGAACGTAGACGCCCGGATCGATCAGCCGTTTCATCACTACCGCATCGCTCGGACTCGCAACGTTCGTATAACTGCTCAGCGTCGCTTCGGTCGTCGCTGTATCGCGGGACTTGGCGGCCTGCGCTGCGGCGGAGGCCGCTTGCGCTTGCATCTGTTCGACGGAAGCACCCGCGTCGGATGCCTTCGTCTGCGCCGTCTCCACTTGCGCACGTTGCGCCGCGACGTGTTGCTCCGCGCTCGCAGCGGCCGCTAGCGCGACGGCAGCTTGAGCGCGCTCGTCTTCGTATTCTTGTCGCGAAACGGCGCCTTGATCGAGCAGTGATTTCTCGCGCCCGCGTTCGTTGCGCCAGTAGCGCAGTTGCTCGGTCTTGCCCGCCTGGTCGGCCTGCGCGGCCGCCAGGTCACGCGCCGCTATTGCGACGTCTGCGTGGGCGATAACGACGCCGTTCGGCGCGTGATGCATCGCTTCGATCCGGGCGGCTTCGGCTGACGCGGCTTGCGCCGCCGCGTCATCGGCGGCTGCCCGCGCTTGCGATTGCAGTTCAGGAGCGTCGAGCGTCGCGATGATCTGGCCGGCGTGCACGCGGTCCCCCGCGTACGCCGAAAAATCACGCAGCAGTCCGGCCGCGCGCGTAACGACGTCTTGCGTAAGGTATGGAGCGATCGTTCCCGGCGCGACGACGATCGGATCTTCGTCGCCGAGGTGCACGGTCGCGAGCGTCACCGGTGTCGGCGCGTCGCCTTGCACGTTAGACATCGAGGCCATGTCCATCGCGGGCGTGGCGTAGCGCGATTGCACGATCGCGAGCGCGACGACGACGATCCCGGCAACGAGCGTGAGGCCGATCGTCAGTGGTCGACGTTCGCGACGGAGCAGGATGACGAGGACTGCGACGATGAGAATCGCGGCGAGCGCGAACGTCGCGTTGCGCCACGCGGTTGAATCCCCCGTGCCGGAGGCGCCGGCCATCGAGGACATGCTGCCGGTCGTCGATTCTGGAGTCGTCGATCGCACGCGCGCGCCGCCGTGCATTGCAGGCTTTGCGCCGACGACGAGATGGTACACGGCCACACCCGAGACAGGCCCCGAGAAGTGCAAGGCGATGTCCCAAGGCGCCGCCATGCCCAGCATGACGTCGAATTCAAAACGGCCCGGCGCGGACCGCACGAGGCTCCCATGCGGTCCCGCCATGGACATGGATGGCATCGTGGTAGCGTACGTGACGGTTGTCTTTGCGAGCTTTTGGGCCGGGGCGCCGGAAAGGGTCACCGTTGCGTGCGTCTTGCCGGGCATCGGGGGGTCAGGCGAGAGCTGCAAGGTCGCCTGCGCGCTTCCAACGCTGATGGTAAGCGGCGCAGCGTGAAGCGCGCGCGATGAGATCGCGAGAAGCGCCACGAGCAAAGCACCGCAGCGCGCGAACGCTGTCGCTTCGAATCTGCTAGGCGACTTAGTAGACGAGGGCAAAAAAAAGATCATCGACTCCGTATCGTCGCGCTCATCGTGAGACAGGGTATGGAGTGAAGCTCCGCGAGCGGGGGCGTAATGCCCCCGACTACGATGAGCCCTAAAGCGAACGCGACGGCGATATGGCGCTTACCGACTCTCGCTTGTACGGGCGTGCTCCGCAGCAGCCGCTCGAGGCGAAGCCGCCCTTGATCGGCGATCGAGGCCATCGTCGGTACACTGCGAGACGTGCTGACAAACGTAAGCAAGGCAGCGGCAAGATCGTACGCGGCAGCCTGCCGCAGTGCGTGGTCGTCGGCCGCGAGCTCCCGCGCTTGGCGGTAGATCGCGACGAGACGCGTTGCCGGGAGCGGCAGAAGGTCGACCATGAAGGCGAGGGCCAGGGCGAAAGCCTGATCGCCGCGACGCGCGTGTCCGCGTTCATGTAGCAGCGTCGCCTGTAGTTCGGATTCGGCCAGTTTCTCGAGAGCTCCAGTCGATACGAGAACGACGGGGCGAATCGTTCCGGCGAGCGCGCAAAACGGAATCCGATCGTCAAGTACGCGCGCGCGAACGTTCGTTTCGCGAGCGATCTCGGCCAACCGTCCTGTTGCAACTCGAGAAAGCGCGACTAGTGCATTTGCCTCGGCGGAGCGCCGGTGAGCGAGGAGCATCGCACGCGCGAACGCGAGTGCAACGAGTGCAGAAGCGATCCCGAAAAGCACTCGGCCGGCGACCGTTTGGAGACAGGACGAGTTGAGTCCGACGATGAGCGCGAACGTCGAGAGCGCGAGCAGTAGGCCCCCGGGAATGATCGCGGCGACGGCCGCGAGCGGCGCTTGCCATCTGGGATCGCCGAGACGCTCGATTGACGGCAAGAGCGTTCGTACCGCGAGCCAAGCCGCGAGCGGAACGACCACGACGGCGCAGGTCGACCGCAGCAGCATCCCCGATGCGAGGCATTGGCCGATGAACTCCGCGAGCTCATGCATCATGATGTTCCGCTCGCTTCTCCCGAACGAGTCGCTCGAATTCCTCATAGCTCTCGTCGTCGACGGCGAGTTCGCCCGCGAGGTGCGCGAGCAGCGGATTTCGCTGCGAGCGCATCAGCGGCCCGAATACGTCCCCGATCACCGACCGTTGGAACTCATCTCGATTCTGCACCGCTCGAAAGACGTTCGCTTTACCGGCAGCCCGCTTCTTTAAATGTCGCTTTTCAACGAGATTCTGAAGCACCGTTTTGACGGTCGTGTAGGCGAGCGGTCTCTCGCCGCGCTTGTACTGAAGACGCGCCATGACGTCGTTGACGGAAGCCCACTCGTCGAGCGCCCACAAGGTCTCCATCACCCGAGCTTCGAGCGGGCCGAGTCCGGTCGGCGCGCCGGCCCTGTCCACGCGGAAGATCCGGTTCATGTGCTACCTACCATAGCAGCAGCGCGTGCAGCGGTCAAGCGTCAGTCGTGGCTTGCGGATGCGCTTTTCAAGTGCTAAAGCTGCATGGCATCTGCTTGAGCTCCCAAAGCAGAACACCGATTTCCGAGTGCCCATAACGGATGGTGTCTCGTGCTCAAGCGAACAATGATGAAGGTGTCTGCGATAGCGCTCGCCATGACGAGTTCCGCCGTACCAGCGGCGGCGCAGTCCTCGCTCGCCATGACCGGCGCCGCGCCGGTGGCCGTCCAGCGCTGCGCGATCCTAGCGCCGACGTGGAGATGTTTCCGGCATCATGCTGAGATGAAACGAACCGCAAGCGATATTCCCGGTGGGATCCGCGCTGTAACTGAGTCCGAAGATCCCCGCGTAGCTTCGCTAATTCAAGAGCACGTGTCAGCTATGTATGCGCACCTCGATAGAGAGCAGCCGTTTCCATATCCCATGAGTCGCAGCGTTCCGAAGATGTTTGCGAACAGCTCACGCTATCATCGCAGGCTAACGATACTACCGAAAGGGATCGCCGTAACTGAGACGTCTAATGATCCGGAGATGATCCAGGTAATCCGATTGCATGCTCGGGAGATCAACGGCTTCGTGAACGACGGTATGCCGGCGATGATGCGCGGAATGATGTAAGACGCTACGACGCAAGGGTCGTTTGGCGAAGCAAATCCCGCACAAACCGTTTGACTCGTACCGCCGAACAAATCAGCGCAGCGTCGTGGGACGGAAGCGGGCGAAGAGCTCGAATCCCCATGGAGTCTGTGAGCCGTAGAAGTGCACAAGTGAGGCCGACCGCGTGTTGAACGTCATCTGGCCACCGAGGCCGACCACCGTTCCGCTCGTGGCATGTGGTAAATCATGCACGTATCCCAGCGTGTAAGCGCCGACCGGGAAAAGCGTTTCAGCGAGGCCAGGCGCGACGGCGAGCCCCGCCGGGTCTGCATCGAGTACGAGCTCGTTGCCACTTTTCTGCACGAACTCCGCGCGACCATAGACACTATCAGAACGGCGGCGATAGTCCGCCTCCAGTAGGTACGCGTTCGAGCGAGCGCCGTCGCTTTCGAAGTTCTGACCTCAAACGGCTGAGGCGGTGAAGAACTGGCCGATCGCGAGCGGTTTGTTGTAGATGAGCGACGCCGTCGTCCGGTGCTGATCGAGCAGCGGCGTGATTTGGGACTTTTGGTGTAGCCATACGAAACCTGCGTCGCAAGGTTCGCGGTCGGGTTCCACGAGACGCGTCCACTGACCGAATCGAGACTGACGGGATCGAAGTTCGTCCGAATTTCATTCGGCTCGCGGCCGGTGAAGGTACTGGCCTCGAACTTGACCTTTTTCATCGTAACGCCGGCGGTAACGACGCCGAACGTAATGTGGGTCGAGTCCTCCCAGTGGTGACCGATCGGGGCGTCGGGCATATCGTACGCGATGAGATGATGCATGTAGGTCGGCGGTCCGAGTGCCGGTTCGCCGGGGGAGCCGACGTACACGAATGCCGAAGCGTCGCGACTCATCTGCGTCGAATACGTGAGTGCGGCTTCGGAGAACAGATCGTGCGCGTGTGCAGCGGTTGCCCGTGGTAGCTCTCGCCGGTCTGGAACAGCTCGGGATAGCCGTAGCCGCCGACCGTCGCGAAGTCGCTCGTCAGCATGATGCGCGCGCCGAGGTGCGAAGCGCGAGTGAGCGGATGAGTACCCATGACCATGTACCAGTCGAGCGCGTTGAGCGTGCGGCTTCCGCGATCGCCAAACGTATCGCTGTACCGGACGAAGCCGGCCCCCGTGCGTCATGAGCATGTGATCGCCGCTCATGCTAATGTGGCCGAAGGCATGTGCATCTCGGCGCCGCCGTGCATGCTCATAACGCCGTTAGCGTTGAGCGGCATGCCGGTCATCTGCATGCCCGACCTCTCGTCGCCGAGCATCTTCATCCGGTTCATGGGCGCCCCGACGGCATTGGCATCGGCGAGCTCATCTGCATGGGCATGCTCGAAGACATGGGCATCGGCGCCCCGGATGACCTCGGCGCTGGTGAGGCCCTGTGCATTGGCGCTTGGTGGCCATCGCCGTCGGTGATCCAGTAGCGATAGAGTTCGTCATACCTTGCATCGGCATTCCGCTCGTCGTCGTACCGTGATCCGTCGTCGCGGGCGGCCCGTGGTCCACCGACGTCCTCGACGAGTGCCCTCAGGACCTGATGATACGCCGTTTCGCCGGAAGCACCGAAACGTTGTGCGACGTTGCCCATCGCCCTGGCGTGCGCCGCGCGCCCAAAGAGCACGTCGAAGAGTTGCTCCACTCTGAATCGACCTGTTGCGCCGGCTCCCGCGCGATAGAGGGCTAAGGCCAGGTCAGCGTTCGACGAGCCGGAGAGGCCCGGTTCGCGGTCGTGAGTGACGGAGAGCGCGACGACGTAATCGAGGACCGTCTCGAATCGCTGGATTGTCGCTGCGCCGAATCGCTCTTCGAGTCGCTGCTTTTCATTTGCATGCTCCGACGTCAGTGCATCCACTAACGTCGTGGTTTTAAAATGCTCCGCGCCTCCACCGGCGGCGACGAAGGCGGCCAGCCGTTGCGGGTTGGGTTTAGCCGCGGTCGTCGGCATCGGCATGGAAATGTGTGCGCGTACCGGCAACGACGCTGCGCCAAGCGGGCTGAGCGCGAGAAGGCAAGACGCGATCGAACGCCGTTTACTACAGGTATTAGTAATCTGGCGCATGAAAAAGCAGCGGACTTTCAGCAATGGTGCCGTTCGACGAACGGAAGCGTGTCGAGGAAGACGGCGTGGCTGGCGAGCAACGCTCCGAAGGCCGCCGTTGCAAGCGTCGGTCGCAGGAAGACGAATCGTTTGCGTGCCTGTCGATGAGGTGCTAAGACACCCGCTAATCCACGGCCGAGGGAATGTCCAAAGGCCCGCTCCGCGTGGCGCACGCGGACGGCGAGTGTCGCGAACCGATCGCGGTCGACCGTGCCGGCGATGTCGTTAGTGCGCCGCTAGTACGGCGTTCATTTTTTACGGGTCGAGGTGAAACGTTGGCACGAGGGCGACCACCCGCTAAAGAGCGAGAATTTCGTCACGAGGCAATCTTGGATGCGGCGACTGCGGTATTCCTGAAAGAAGGCTATGAGCGTGCCAGCATGGAGAACATTGCGCGCTGCGCGAGCGCGTCGAAGCAGACAATCTATGCGATTTACCCGAGTAAGGCGGACCTCTTTTCCGCGCTCGTAAAGCGCCGTTCCGAACGTCTCGTCAAGCCGGTTGCTGTTGCGCTATTTCGCCGTGGCGAGCCCGCGAGAAAAGTCTTGTACCGGTACGCGACCCAAGTGCTGCACTCAGTCGTCAGCGGTGAGGGCAAGCAACTGCAGAAACTGTTGGTTGCCGAAGCTTCCAGTTTTCCCGATCTTGCCATCGCTTTCTGGCAAAACGGACCAGGCCTTGGCAGACAGCTCCTGAGACAATATCTGGCGTCTTTAGTCGCTCAGGATGTGCTTGTAATCGACAACCTCGATTTTGCGACCGAGCAATTCTTAGGCAGCATTCTCGGCGGCGCGACGCTCCGCATTGGGCTAGAGCTTCCGCCGATGTGGCACGATGACGAAGGTCAAGCGCTATGGGTGCGCAGTTCCGTGGATGCCTTCTTGCGTGCTTACGACTACAAGGGAGGAGAACAGCGCCGTAAATGAAAGTACCGTCCGGTACGGTACCATTATTTGTCTTGTCGGAGCCGGCTGAACAACGGACCGAAGAGAGGGCAGTGCATAAACGTGCGAATCGTCGCGATCGGTACCGGTGACACGGGCCGTCTCTTGTGCAAACTTTGGGCCCGATATCGGCAGCCTAGGGGTGTTGGGGCAGTATTTGGGCGTGCACGTTTTTACGTCGTCATTTGCAATAACAGTCGTCAGAAAACCCGCAGACAGATGCCCGCTCGATCGATGGATGTAAGCCCATGAGCCAGCTCAGCTGCGTCATGCTCGGTGCCGGTGACGGCGAAAAGATCGTAGGCGGCGGAATTCTTGAAGTGCGCGTTCCGCCGGACTATGACGTTGGCGCGCACGTTCATACGCATGGCGAAGAGATATTCTACGTCATCAAAGTATTCAAAAACGGGTTGGACGACGTGACCGGCAAGGTGCTCAGCGAACGGATCTGGCGCCTCGGCAGACCCATCGATGCAGAGGAATCGCGCTACCCAGGTTTCCGGCCGGGCACCGAGGAGATCGCGGCCGGGCATGTAGAGAAAGATGGCGCACTAGCGGTGCCATGTCCACTGACGCGCGATCGAGACGTCGCGATTTCGCTTCGTGACGGCATCGTCATCTACGCCGACATCTACCGACCTGCCGAGGTAACCGGGCCGCTGCCAACAATCCTGGTTTGGAGCCCCTACGGCAAGCACGAAGGCTTTCTGACGTTCGAGGACTTTCCGTTTCGAGCTGGCGTGCCGCAGAGCCGTCTCTCAGCGCTGGAGAAGTTCGAGGGTCCCGATCCTGCTTGGTGGTGCCCGCGCGGCTACGCCGTCGTACAGCCTGACCCGCGGGGCGCCTATATGTCAGAGGGCAAGCTGCACGTCTGGGATCAGCAAGAGGGGCGTGACGGCGCAGACGTCGTCGAATGGATCGCCGCGCAGCAGTGGAGCAACGGCCGAATTGGCATGGCCGGGACCTCTTGGCTCGGAATCGCGCAATGGTTTGTGGGCGCGGAACGGCCGCCCCACTTGGCGGCGATCGCGCCGTGGGAAGCGATGGATGACGCCTATCGCACCTCATTTTTCGACGGCGGCATCGGCGAGGCAACTTTCACAGACTGGCTGCTCCGTAACGCACCATCCGAGAACGGCGTTGAAGACATTTCTGCCATGATCGAAAGCGGACCCGAGTTTGGCGATGTTTGGGCGTCCAAGCGCGCCGCCGTCGAAGAGATCAATGTCCCGACCTATGTAGCCGGCAGTTGGTCGAGCGTATTGCATACCCGCGGGCTGTTTGAGGGATGGCATCGCCTCAAAACCGACGCGCGCTGGCTACGCGTCTACGACCGCAGCGAGTGGCCGGACTTCTACCGCGAGACATCGCAGGAGGATTTGGCGCGATTCTTCGATCGCTATTTAAAGGGAGAGCAAAACGATTGGGAGCAAACTCCGCGCGTTCGTCTCTCGATTATCGACGCGCCGCGACCGAGCATTGCCGAGCGGGCGGAGAAATCGTTCCCGCCCACGCGCGTCCGCACCGAGACATTCCATCTCGACGCGACAACACTCAAAATGCAGGCTGGCGTTGGCCCGCGGGCGACCATCGCCCATGACGTTCCCGACGGCGCCACCCTATTTTCCATACGCTTTGAAGAAGATGTCGAGCTCACAGGTTATGCCCGCCTACACCTCTTCCTTGAGGCGGACGGCAGCGATGACGCAGATATCTTTATTAAGCTAACGAAGCGAGCTTTAGACGGTAGGCCCCTTGGTCATCCGCTCATAACGATCGACACGCCGGAATTGGAAGCGATGCGCGAGCCGCTGACCGAGTTCATGGAAGGTGTCGGACGCGGTGGCTTCACGTACGACGGGCCCTGGGGGCGGATTCGTGCCTCCCGGCGCGGGATTGCGACAAACCCATCCGAAGCGCCGAACTACCCTCGGGAACGCCTGCTCGAACCGGGCGAAGTAGTCGAATTGGCGGTCACGTTGGCCCCGATGGGGATGATCGTGCGCGCTGACGAGATACTGTGCCTTACAATCGCAGGCCACAACCTTACTCCCTTTCCCATGCCCGGTCGCAAAGATCCCGCCCTGCGAAATCGGGGAAGGCACATCCTGCACACCGGAGCGGACCACCTCTCACGGTTAGTCGTCCCTCGCCTGAACGCGGGCCTCTGAAGTTGTTCGTTGCTAAAATTATGACCTCGGCGTGCTCAGCGTTTGTAGCGGCGATCCTAATCGTATCGAGAAAGGAGAATGCCCTTGTCTGCGCGCGGTAAGTGGGAAATAGATATGGAAACCCCGATTGGCACCCAGAAGGCGCTGCTCGAAATTTCGGAGCATGACGGCGCGCTCAGCGGTCAAACGCGGAGTCTGGAATCGGGCGAGGTTTCGATGCTGTCGGACGTCGCCCAAGATGGCAATCGGCTGACCTGGAAGCAGTCGATCAGTAAGCCGATGCAAATGCACGTGACGTTCGACGTCACGATCGACGGCGAACGGTTCGCCGGGAAGGCTAAACCCGGAATGTTCCCGGCTGCGAAAGTGACCGGGCGTAGGGTCGCTGCGGAATGACTTGCATTAGGTGGCGCCCCCAGTCACGCCTCAAGCAAGGCCTAGAAATGTCGCGTGCGCGTATCGGCGCAATCGCCGCGGCGGCAAGTCGAGCTTCTTCTGGACCGGTCGAGTTTTTTTCGCAGAGTGATCGACAAAGTTCGCCTGGTTTTGACGTCAATGCGAAGTCGACGCTCCCAGATGACGCCGGAAACGCACGAAGGACTCGATCGTCTACTATGACACTTGCTCTGACCGCCGGACCCGTTCTAATCTGCGCGTTGCTTGCGGGTTGCGGCGGCGTTGGCAGCGTAGAACCCGCGCCGTCTGTTCTAGCGACCTCGTTGACGCCACAGCAGACGCTTCTGGATCCCTCAACGCTCGGGACTGGGTATCGCGACATCCTCGTGCCGGCTTCGGGCGCCCTACTCGGTCACTACTATGGCGCCGGAACGCTCGCTGAAACGGACGCGCGGATCGGGCGCCGGCCGCAGATCCACTTGACGTACTACGGTTGGACCGACGATTGGATCAACAGCGGCGCAACGCGGAGCGACGTGGCGCAGGGGAGGATCCCGCTCGTCAACTGGGAGCCGTTCGACGTCGACTTCAACGACATCATCAGCGGCAAGTACGACGCCGTGATTCGAGCGCGGGCGGACGGCGCGAAAGCCCTGCACGCGAAGTTTTTCCTCGACTTCGCCGCGGAGATGAACGAGGGGGAGGGATGGGGCGGTCATGACCCTCAGAGGTACGTTGCGGCGTACCGGCATATTCACGATATCTTCGTGCAACGGGGCGCGGCGAACGCTATCTGGGCGTGGTGTCCGAACAACGTCGACTCCGACGGCGCCCCGAAGGCCGCGCAGTACTATCCCGGAGACGCGTACGTCGACTGGACGGGAGTTGACGGCTACAACTGGGGTACGTCAGTCGCGGGCTACGGCTGGGAAAGCTTCCGCGACGTCTTCGTGGATATCTATCCCGTGCTCGCCGCTAAGCGGAAGCCTATCATCGTTGGAGAGATGGCGTCAGACGAGGTCGGCGGTAGTAAGGCCGAGTGGATTGACGACATCGTTCCCACGCTGAAAACAACGTTCCCGAAGATCAAGGCGATCGTTTGGTTCGATATCAAAAAGGAGCGTCACTGGCAGATCAACAGTTCCACGTCGTCGCTGGCGGCCTACCGACGAATGGCGAAGGATCCTTACTTCCATCTCCGGTGATGCATGTCGCTCACGAGGGACGACTGGCCAAGTACAGTGGCGTCCGAGGCTCCGCTTAGATTCCGTGTCCGGCGTCAAGAGGCCAGAGCGGCATCGAAGGGGCGACCCGACTTGAGCACTCCGTCGGCGAGGACGAGCATCCGACGCATGACGGCAGCGATGATCTGCTTGGTGCGCTTGCCGCGCCCCGTAAACGGGCGGCGAAGTCGATGAGAACCGGGTGCAACGCATGGAGGTGATCGCCGGCATGTAGAGCACGCGGCGAACGTGCGCGTTGCCGACTTTGGAAAGCCATGACGCCGATACCGACGATCCGGATCGGAACTCGCGAGCGCAGAGGCTGACGAATGCGGCGAGCGCCTTGCCGTTGCGAAACTCGGTGATCTGTCGCAACTCGCCGAGCAACGCGCAAGTCGGGATCGTCGTCGATTACCGACGCGATCTCTCGATCGATGTCGGCGATCTGTTGCTCAAGGAACTCGATCATTATCTGAAGCGAGTCGCGAATCTCTTGGATTCCAGGACCTTCGAGGCGATTGTGCTCCTGCGTTCGCATCTCGACGAGCGCCGTACGTCGCCGACCCAATCGCTGCAAACGCCGCTGCGATGGGCTTGGCGGCTCCCACAGCCGCGGCTGCATTGCGCTGCAATAACGCGCAATGAGCGCAGCATCGGATTTGTGGGCTTCGTTCGGGACAGTTCGCTTTGCCCGAACGATTTGATGGCTATCGGGTAGACAATGCCACGGCGTGACCATGCTCGTGGAGAAAGAGCGCGAGCTCTTCACTTCCTAGCTCTTACTGCTCTTCGCCAATCGGCGACGGAAGGGTTTGCGACCACCGCTGTTTCAAGAAACAGTACCGTCCGGTACGGTATCATACGCAAAAAGGAGATCACCCGATGCTAAAACACGTCGAGATGGACCCGACTCTAAGTCTCAACAGCCAGTATGCAGATAAGTTGGCGAAGCCGATCGTTTTGATCAATCTCTTCAATGTGGACCCAAAGGATAACGAGGCCTTCAAGGCGGCGTGGGCCAAGGACGCGGCCTTCTTCAAGGCACAGCCCGGCTATATATCGGCCCAGCTCCACCATGGCATTATGGGAAGTTCGATGTGGCTCAATTATGCGGTATTCGAGAATGCCGCTGCATTCGGCGCGACAAACGACCAACCAGAGTTCAAGCCGCTACGGGAGATCTACCCAGATAGCGCAACCGCACATCCGCACCTCTTTCGTCGGGTGGCGATACCCGGTATCTGCGTCGGTGAGGTCTAGCAGCATCTCGCATCGTTTAGCGTGGCGATGACTACGCTTGGTGCCGAAGACAACTTACTTGTTCGATAACAGGCTCAAACAAAGTTTAAAACGGTGCCGGCCGCTCTCTTGCACTCAAGATGGCGGCCGGCACCTGAGCCCTGCCTACCGCGCACCGCTGAACACGAAATAAGGGTGGTGCTGGTTGAAGGCATCTCGGACGAGAACTCCACGCACTTGCGCTGAGCGCGGTCGGCCGCCGGCTTGTCGTTGGTTTGAGCGCATCGCAGAGGCCGTAGTGGCCAGAAAGCCGACCTCTCGGCCGGAACGACCGAGATCGAAGCCGCCTTCGAGAGGGAACGTTTCGACGAAGACGTCACTGCGGAGATTCGCATAATTTCTGAAAGCGCGAGTATCGTCGCGCTGCAACGAAGCGATACCATCGTTGTGTTGGAAGGCAACCCGGTTTGAAAGCTGCGTCCGTACCGGTTGATAGTGCTGCAGCCGTGTGCGCTGCGGGGAAGGAACAATAATGCCGATCGTCTCCCATGACCTGGAGCAGCGCGTTGGGCGTTTCAAAGATCAACGCTGGTTGCTCGACGCCATCATTCGCTTAGTCGGCCCCGAATTCGACCAGAGCCGGCTGCACTATCTGAGCGCGCCTATGAGCCCCGATCATCAGGGTGCGGTCATTGCTCTGCAACCACTCGTCAAGCGCTGGGACGATATCGCACCTGAATTCGCAAAGCTCGCGCGTCGTTTCGAACTGCAAGCACACGGTGCCGTTGAAGAGGGTCACGAGGTTACCGCCGGTGATGATTTCTTCGCAGCGTCGGTCATGTACGGCGGCGCGCAGTGGCCGATCTTTGCCAACACCGAACTCAACATCGCACTTGAAAAGAAGAAGACCGCGTGTTTTCTCGAGTATGCGAAGCGCGCCGACCACCATGTCGAAGCCGTAGAGATTCCCTATCGTGGTAAGACTCTCGCCGGTTACCTGCATTTGCCTCCCGGCTACAGCGGCGGGAAGCTACCGACGTTGCTCATGATTTCGGGCATGGACGCCTTCAAAGAGCTGACCGTGGCCGCCTCGTCCGACCGGTTCCTGCGGCGGGGATTCGCCTGCTTATGTCTCGATGGCCCGGGCCAGGGAACGTCGCTCATACGCGAGATTTGGTACGAGCCGGAAGCGTTTGGCGAGGTCGGCTCCGCTGCAATGGAGTTCCTGCGAAAGCGTGCCGAGGTCGATTACGAGCGCATCATGGTCTGGGGACTTTCATTCGGCTCGTTTTGGGCGACGCAAGTCGCTGCGGCCGAACCCGGATTCGCCGCTTGCGCGGTCATGTACACATGTTTTCAGCCACATAACTGGCCGCTCTATCAAATGGCCCCGCCGTCGTTCAAGCAACGCTTCATGTACATGACAGGTGTCGGCGACGAGGCGACGTTCGACGAGCATGTCATGCCGAAAATGGATGTTCGGCCGCTGAGCGCTAAGCTGAACATGCCATACTTCGTCATGGCGGGCGAAGACGACTCACTGAGCGATATGGCGTGTACGATCGAGCACCTCAACGCCGTCCCTGCACCGAAGACGCTCGTCATGTACGCCGGCGAAGAACACGGCATGGGCGGTTCCCGCTCTTCACAACTCGGCGCTCCATTCTTTCTTATCATCGCCGACTGGCTGGCTGATCGGGCGGCGCGCAAACCGCTGCATTCGACGTACAACGTCGTCGATCGAAACGGTCAGATGCACAGCGAGCCTTGGGGCGAGACCCGAAAGTACGTACACGGTGCGCCGCTGGGCGTCGAGCAGTTATTCTCCGATAAGCCACCGGTCGGAGTGTCGTAAAGGAGCCGCAGATCCGAGGCTCCTTATTGCTACAATAGTAACTCGTTCATAAGCGGCCTCCTTGATGCTCTAGGCATTACGCAATGTCCGGCACCGGAATGTGTCAATGGGTTTGAGGCCACCGGCGCTTATGCCGCTTGAGTGGCTTCGGGTTGGTTGATGTAGGCGACATTTGCTAGGGTTGGCGGTTCTGGCCGCCCGCGTACGAAGCGCTCGGGGTGCTCAGCGTAGGCCGAGTGAAGAACATCGCGTCGAGCGTTGCGCCGATCGTCGGCGCGGCCGAGATGGACGTCTTCGGGCGTTAGCAGGGCGATGCCAACGTGCCGATGCTCGGTGTTGTACAAGCGATGAATCGACGGCAGTAATCGCGGGCTTGTTCGATGTTCGCGAAACGGCCGGGGAAGGACGACCCATACTTGAGCGTCTTGAAATGCGATTCGCTGTACGGGTTATCGTTGGAGACCTGCGGCCGAGAGCGGCTCTTCGTTACGCCGAGATCGGCGAAGAGGTAGGTAAGATTCTTCGACGTCATGGCGCTGCCGCCGTCGGCGTGCACCGTGAGCTGTGTTGGATCGGCGCCTTCTCGCACGATCGCGCTGGAGAAGAGATCCTCAGCCAACGCGGCGCTCTCGCGTGTTTCCAAGCGCCACGCGACGACGTACCGGCTAAACACGTCGAGCATGACGTAGAGATGATAATATGTCCACTTCTGCGGACCAAGCAGCTTGGTGATGTCCCAGGACCAAACGCGGTTGGGGGCCGTCGCGGCGAGCTCGGGCTTCACATGAGCCGGATGCGTCGCCAGCCGCCGCCGCTCACGCGTTTCGCCTGCGGCATGCAACACACGATACATCGTCGAGATGGAACCGAGGTAACGGCCGCCTTCGTCCAGCAACATGGCGTAGATCTCGCGAACGCTAAGATCGGCAAAGCGTTCGCTATGCGCGACGTCGAGGATTACTTGACGCTCGCCGCACCCAAGCGCCGACGAGATATACGCGGCGCTGCCTCGGCCCGCGTTATCGGTTTGACATGTCGATCGAGCGTTGCGCGAGAATAACCCAGGATGCGGCATGCGGCACGTCGCCCAAGATCGCTTGCGAGCTCCGTCACGATCTGCTCGATGTCGGCTCGTCCGTTGCGCTCTCGCCGGCGATCATCTGCAAGAGCGCGTGCGCTTTTCCCAAAGCGGCTACGTTTGTTCGGACTTCTCCAACCGCCGTTGTAAACGTGTGTTATCCTCTCGCAAGCGTCGAATCTCAGCCCCTTCGGGATTTGTTGGTCGCCCGCGCCGCGGTTTCGTTTCGGAGCTCGCCTTGAGCTGTTTACGCCAGTTAGAAAGGAGCGAGCTATACACCCCGCAACGACGCATGATCGCGGCGCGCGCGAGCGGCGATGAAGCCGCTTCATACTCCGCAATGATACGAGCCTTATCGTCGGCACTAAAGACACGGTGCTTCGGGCGTGGGAGGACTTCTGGATCGGTTGCCATTAAGGTTCTTCCTTGGTCACCCTCACAGAATTATCCGGGCTGTACTGGCCTCATCTATCATAGACACAGAGGGCACTTGGAACGGACTGCTACTCGGGCAATATACCCTTTCCGGTGCAAGTTGCCGGATTCGGAAACCCGTTCCGGCGCAATACTTTACGCTGCAGCCTGTACAGCCTCCCGTATACAGCGGAAATGGCGGTGGTGGCGGAGGCGATGTATACGCCCCATGGACTAACTGTTACGGGGACATGGCAAGATCCCACCGGCTACAGCTCAACCGGAGGCGGCGGCGGATGGCCCACGATCGGCCTTTTTCCAGGCGCAGGCGGCTATGGCGATTGTAGGGATTAATGTTATTCGTCTCTCCACACGCGCATTAATGATCGCTGCGTTAGGAACTACTAGCACGATGCAAGCGTGCGACGCGAGTTTGCAATCGTATCCGATTCTCTCTCACATCACCCGCGTCGCGATCTCGGAGACCAACGGCAGGGCTTGGGACGTCTGCAATAGGGTGCTAGTACAACGCTTTGTAGCGACGGCGAACCGCTTTCGCTCTAATTGGTACCCACTCTTCGGGGAGGAGGCATTTACTAAGTATGCGATTGGCTTCTATCGAGGATACCGCTTTGAGTTCGTGCCGATCTTCGGGGACATTCGTTTAGCGGCGTAACATCGACGTAGAGATTATCTCACGCAGCCTTTGCGTTTTCAAGGGCGAGAGTGCGGTAGCCGTTGATCCGGTGCCAGCCGGTCG
>JAABUQ010003452.1_pt1 | contig 28935 bp, 20 predicted proteins | sample 5560001 | NCBI WGS metagenome assembly JAABUQ01 (sample SAMN10711888, study PRJNA513371) | rock metagenome | isolation source: Antarctica rocks | place: Antarctica: Victoria Land, Finger Mt nord | collected 2015-12-18 | reverse complement strand
AAGCTATTTTATTTTAAATAAATAATGATATTAATTAGATAATAATAAATAAATTATTTATAAATATAATAAATAAAATATATAATATCTTATTATATTTATTTTATTTATTTAATATTAAATTTATATTTAAAGCTAATAAAGCTAATTTTTCGAAGAATAAAATTTAGAATATTTAAATATTAAATAATATATAATTTATAAAGAAAATTAAATATTTTAAGATTAAATAATAATAAATAATATTCGAGAAATTAAAAGCAAAATATATTAAAAAGGAGAAAAAAAATATTACTGAAACTAAAAAGAAAAAAAAAGAAGTAAATAAAGAAGTAAAAAAAAAGGCAGATAAAGGAAAAAAGAAGAAAATATATAAAGAAGATAAAAAAAAGGCGAATAAAGGAAAAAAAAAGGAGATAAGTAAAGGAAAAGAAAAAGAAGCGGATAAAAAAGAAAAGAGGAAAGGCAAACTTCTAGAAAAAAGTAAAGAATAAGTCGAAAGAGGAAAACTTAATAATAATAAAAAAGAAGAAAATAAAAATATTAAGAATAAATCGGACAAAAAGGAAGAAAAACCTTATTATAATAATAAGATTAGGAGGAAAGTAAAGCTATATATTATCAAAAGTATTATATATCCTCCGAAAAATATAATATATATAATATCCTTTTATATTTAATTTAATCTTATTTAATACTTTGATTTAAAATCGATTATTAAAAATAAATATAAAAATATTATCAAAGCCTTTAACAGCTATTTATTATTTATAAAAATAAATTGATCTAATTATTCGCTTTTATTAAACGGAATCTTCTTAACCGATTTTTCTCTTGCCCGATTTCTAATAAGTAATATTAATATAAATAAAATAAATTAATAATTCCTAGGAAATATTAATTCGAAAAGTATATTATATATTATATATTTTCTATATAAATATATTTGCAAACTTTATATTATTATTAATAATATTAATAGAAATAGTAAAAAAGCCAAAGTAATTTAATAAAATTACTATTATAAATAATAATATAATTTTTATATATTAATTAATAAAGAAAGAATAGATTCCGGTATTTATATAAGACGCTTTTTATTCGAATTATTAAAATATTTTAATATAATATAATTCCTTTTTTCGAAATATATTATTTAATTCTTTTTAAGTTATTATTAGGATCTAATATTCCTTAAAAATATAATTAATAAAAGTTTGAAACAATTAATAATTAATAGCGTAATTAAAGGCCTAAATATTATACTAACTTTAATTATTAAGGAGTATTTTATACTTATTTTTACTAATTTAGGAATAAAGCTAATAATATCTACTCCTTATAAGCAAAAGTAAATAATAATAAAGGAGATAAAAATAGTAGAAAAAGAGGTAACAGAGGAAGAAGAACCGAAAAAAAAGAAATTAATAAAAGGGAAAGGAAAAAAGAAAGGAGGAAAAAAGATATAATAAAAATACAAAGATATTAAGAGTTAGCAAAACCGCCTAAATTACTTTATTAATAGAATAAATAATTATATAAAAGATTATTATATAAATTATAAAATATAATAAATAGGAAAGGCTATTAGTAATTATTAATAAAAAATAATATAATAATAATTATTATTATTATAGAATATATTACGTATAATTAAGTAATATTTATAATATTATTTAATATTTAAGAATTAATATAACTTATATTTTTTTATATTTATATAATTTATTTAGTAATCAATATATAATAAAGCTTTGCTATAACTTTAAAAGAATATAAATATTACAATTATATATTATATATTCTTAATATATATTTATTAATAGAAATATTCTATATTAAATAATATATATTAATATTATTAATCTTATTGATTATTCCTTATTATTAAGGTTTATTTGCTAATAATCTCTATTCTTGAACTTAAATTCTATAATTATTATATATATAATTAGCAGCGGCTAACCCCGAAGAGTATTAGTATATAGAGTCTGAGTAACTGAAGTAATAAAGTACTTGCCTTAGTTACTTAAACTCTATATATTAATATCCTTCGGAGTTAGCTATTATTAATTATATATATAATAATTATAAAGTCTAAGCTTAAGAATATATAATTTTCTTAAATATAATTTAATTTTAATAATAAATTCTTAAATTTTCTTATTTAACTTTTTCAACTCCAAAATTTACCTTTTATAAAGTTATAATAATAATAATATTATATTATTTTAGTATAATAATAATCCAATTTTTATAATAAAATATATACTTTTATTTAATAAGCTTAGAATCTCGAAATTCCTATTAAAAGAAAAGTTAAAATAATTTTAAAAAAATTTTTATTAACAAAGTCCAAAATCTAATCCTTCTTTAATAATAACGAGAATATTAAAAAGCTCCGTTATATCTCTTGATATTTACCTTAATATAGAAGACTCTCCGATAGAGAAAGATATATAATAATATATATTTAATATTAAAATCTTGAAATAAAGGTAAGAATTTGCAAAGGGGATTATTTAGGGTATAAAGTTTCAACTTTTCTTTTATACCTAAATAACTTTTTTTTGGCTTAATAAAATCAGTCAACTAAGACGTCGTTTGAATACGCTCGAGAAGGAGAACAATCTTTATATAGAAAATATATAGATATTATATAATAAATATAGAGATATCAAAGTAAAAGTAAAAAAATGAAAAAGGGAGAGCCTGGGCTCCTAGGTACAAAATTTCAATTTTTCTTTTATATTAAAATAATTTTTTTTGGCTTAATAAAATCAGTTAATTAAAACGCCGTTTGAATACGCTCGAAAAGGAGAATAATCTTTATATAAAAAATATATAGATATTATATAATAGAAATTAAAATATAAAAATAAGGAAAGAATTAAGTTATACTTAAGAAAATTATATGTTCTTGAGCTTAGACTCTATAACTATTGCGTACATAGTCAGCAGCGGCTAACCCCGAAGGGTGTTAGTATATAGAGTCTGAGTAACTGAGGCAATGAAGCACCAGATGTTTCGGGTTGATTAGTCATCATGTTGATATCCAAAATTCCTCCGATGCCGACTGGGACTGGATGAAATGGGTGTGACGATGACCCAATGTGCTTGGCCGGCTACATAGGCATAGCTGGCCGAGGAGATATCACGCGTTTATAGCACTACCGCCCTGCCGAAGTCGTCCTGGACGATTCTATGCACAAGGAGAGCTCGAGAATAAGGTCTCGCGGAATGACTAGCGGTTGATGTGTATTGGGCATGATCTTCTGAGGAGCGTTGGCTTTGGCTAGATTGGGGCTGTGAGGAACCTTACATTCCAGTCTATGGCAACGAGAATGAAAGCAACAAGGTAAGTCTGCCCTGTAGATAATTGAGAGCGTTCGGCACCTTCTAGCACCATGGGTGAAACGGCGAGTAAACAAAGCTAGTGAACTTGAGGTTCGTGGCAGGTACACTTGGAGATGATGTATTGCTCATGGTAGTCTGGTAATTGCTGACCAGGAAGGTCATGTCCAATGAACATAGAGTACGGACACACATTCAATTGACCGTCATGTCTACGAACTCGACGCCACTGTACACTCTCCCCGTAGGATTCGACCTCGCTTCCTCCGCATCAAGATGCTTCCAGGCTCCCTCCAAGCTCTCCCTTACTGCGATCAACTTCCTGGCGAGCACTGCTTTCGTGAAATGGGGCTCATGAACTAACGTCGAAGTGTTGTCTATCTTTACGGCTGCGACGCTGGGGGTCGCAGGTGGAGATAAAAGGGCTGACGGTGATGGCAACGAGGAAGAATCAGACGCCGATGGAGACTGTCTTGATATTTTTGTACTATCGTCGAACTCAACCAAGCGATTTACTTTCCCCAAAGTTAGTGGTTCCTCTTTGAGGTCTTCATTATCTCGGGATTTGTCTCGATACTTCCTACCTCGCATCGTGGTAGGCGTCCTCAACTGACTTGAAATATTCAAAGGATTGACCACCTGCAACGGACTCCGCTTCTTGTTCGGTGACGGCTTCGAAGATTCATATCTCGACGGTGATGCTGGGCCTTCGCTGCTTGGGGGCTCATCAATCTGGTTTCTATTCGCAGCCTCTGGAGGTGAGGGAGGACGAGTGTGTTTTTTTAACCTCATTGGTGTTCTTTGCGTTACAAACGCTCGGTTTTCTTTCTCCAGGTGGTCTTCATGTGCAGAAGATAGCGCTGTCTCCGGATCTCCAGGCCCATATATCCCAAGAGCAGAATACCTTGAAGGCAATAAGATGCCAAATGTGTCAGATGGTCTCTTCGATAGCGTCCATGGATTTGGTTCATGGCAAGTGGTAGAGACTTGGGAGGCTATCAGGCTCACTCTGTGTATGTTCTTTTTGGCCCCGACGTTGAATTTTGGCTTTCCGGCGAGAGTCAACGGCGGCTTTCCTAGTTTGGTGGTGTTGACTGATACTGCTTTCCGATGTGGGCTTCCTAAGCATTTTGCTATCGCAGGGGCAAGGTAAGTGGGCGGCAATAAATTCGGTGCAAACTCTTTGGCGGGACAAGAGTTGTTGCTTTCTGGAACCACTTTTGGTTTCCCAATTTTGAGATACTGATCAATCGACCCCTGATTTGCAACGGCTTTGCTCAGAGCCTTCTTCTCTCTGATCTTCCTTGTTGCAAATTTTTTGGAACTTTGCATCTCTTCTTCCCAGGTCTCCACAAGTAGAGGTGCGCCCAGCTTGACGATTGTTTCCAGAACCCATAGTTTTTCGATCTGCGTAGGGTCGTATGTAAAGGGTCTCTTCCTGGGGCTTCTTGAGCGATCACCGATTTCATGACCTGAGTCTGCCGCCTCGGCATCGTCTCCCTCTTCTTTTCCTTCTGCGTTGCCACCCTGCTCTTCCGCGCTAAGGTCCAGACCAACGATTTCTGCGGGAATATAAGATAATCTCAACTCGGGCTCTCCGTCGTTGATCCAATTGTTTCGTCGGCCGCTTATGGTCTTCACAAGGCGTGCCTCTCTTGCCGCTCGAATCTCGATGCTCTCACCGTTACGAGCGTCAGATCGATCCACTTGTACAAGTTTTTGGACGAGCAGGGCTGGAGCGAGCCCACGAATGAAATGCTTTGCACCGACAAGGTAAGGCCAATTGAAGGCTTCGGCAACAAATAAACGCAGCTCAGGTATATTGACATCATTATCCCAGGGGATAGCATTCCGGAGTCTCGAGACCTTATCTGGCGACGAGACTACGGGCTGTATATAATAAACAAAAATCGTCTTGTCAGGAAAGGTCTCAGGGATCTTTATTGCTCCATGCTTTCGTTTGAACATCTTGCTCTCGTTGGTCACCAGCTCATGCTCCAGTCTTCTTCTCCACTCTCTGAGGCTAATACTGTCTTCCATGGAGAGGCGACAAAGATCTCGACCGAAGCCGGCTCTGGCTGCTTCTGATGCAGCTTTAGGGCCACAATTCTGTATGCCTTCCGTCATGTAGTCTCCGCCGCTCATCAGCGCAACCAATATCATGCCTTCCCTGTCCAGACCAGAGGGTCCATCTTTTATTGCCTCGGATTTGTAGATGTTGATGTGGGTTGCACTTTTGTTACCTCTGGCCGCACCTTCTGCAGTCCAATTGCGCAGGCTCACGGTGCAGCCAAACATGAGGGTATCCACATCCTCACTCAACACCGCATCTACAATGCCCTCCTTTTGCAGTAATGCGCACTCCGCCTCCGCTTCGCCTGGCGCGTCATGGGACGGGAAACCGAACAGCTTGAGTAGCTGTTTGATAAGGAAGGTTTCGAGGTGCGTAGCGTATGGTGATATCTCAACATTTCTTTTAAACGTCGGCCTTTTGGGGCCATCGAAGACGAAAAGAGCTTGTATCGAAAGGGCGCGAAGTTTCAGAAGTCTGTAGTAGAGGGTACGCAGCGCAGGATTCTTGCCGCCCTGGCCGGATTGAATCTGAAATTGCCATATCGATATGTCTATAGCAATACGCAAAGGACGACCTGTTTTTTCAAGATGCTCGATAGCGAGCTTCGAAAGTGCGATTCGCTGGCCAGGCCCGATTTGCTTGTAAACACTGCACCGATTAGCAAGGTAAAGCTTCGATCTGTGAAAAACGAACCCTGGAATTCCCATTACTCCTGATGAACATGCCTTAGAACGCCACCCGGGAGATATGACAAGTGAAGGAAAAGATGGGAGGTGTGTACCTGTTGCCGGGGCAAAGTGATTTAAGAGAGGCCTTGGTGGTGGGCTATCTTGAGCGGAACGGCTCCGAACGCCAGGTACAGTACTACGTCAAAAGTCTGCACCAAGCTAAAAACAACCCTGTACCAGCATTTCCCCCACTATATCCAATTTGCCAACTATTTATAAGGGAGCCTTATATCTTCGTATAGTAATTAATTAATAATAATATATTAATTCCTTAAAAATATTTTATATTTAATACTTTATATATTATTTATTTATAATTATAATTATATTTACTTTTTTTTTATATTTTTAATTAATAATATTAATAACTTTTTAAGGAATAATATTTAAATTCGTTTTGAAGTTTCCTCTATAATCTTTTAGACCTCCTTATTATTATTTTTTATTTATTTGATATTTAATTATATTTTATATACAAATTCTTTAAGTTTCGTTTAAAAGTATTTAATAAAGTTGAGATTTAAAGAATAAAGAAGCTATTTTAATATTTTAATATTATATTCTTGAAATTACACTTTTACTTTATATATAATATATATAAAGGCGTTATTTTATATAAATAGAAAACCGGATTTACAAATTATTAATATTATTTTTTCTAAAACTTTAATATAATTATTTATTAAATATTAAACTATAAAACTTCTTTTATATAATTATAAATATATTTTTTCTTTTTAAAATTAATTATATTATTTTTTTTAAAATGTTTATTTATATTTTTTATATATTTTTTATTTTATAAAATATTTATTAAATTAAATTACTTTTCATTATTATTTAAAGGTTTAATTTTTATATATTTTATATTAAATTAACTATTTAATTATTATAACTTTTAAAAATAATAATCTTTTTTAAATAAATTAATTAATAAAATTATATTCTTTAAAAATATAATAAATAATAAATTTCGAATATTTAAATTTATATTATAATATAAGTTCTTTATATTGAATTACCGGTTCTCCTTTAATAATATATATAATAAATTTTCTATTTTAATCGGATAATTTAAAAAGATATTTAATTATAATTTTTAAAACCCCTTTAAATTAAATAAAATAATAATAAATAATAAATACAATAAAGAATATTTTGAAATTTTTATATTATATAATAATAATAAGTTTATCTCTAGAACAAAAAGCTTTATAAATAACAATTTTTTTCGATAAATAGAATCCCTTCCTAGGAATCCTATTACCAGAAATTGGAGCTAACGGAGTACAGGGCATAGTAATAGATATAAGAGAGGATGGTAGAGTTGGTATAGTAGAAACGCAAAATGCACGTTTTTTGCGTTTTGGTGCAGACTTTTGACGCGGTACTGTAGTCCTCTGCATATAAAAAAGCCGTCCTACAACTTATCTGATACTTTGACAGCCATGTTGACCACACGAAGGTACGTTGATGACTCGATGCAAGTTTGCTTTAAGTCTTTTATCGTTATTCCAAACTAGAGAGGATCAGCACTTCTATATACGTATTGTCAAGACCCTCCAAGCATGTGTTCCAACCAGTAGACTCTCCAGCTAACTTCATCCGTAGAGAGTACGAATGCTACAGCTGCATGAGAGGTGCCTGTAGTAGCTACTTGCCAACATGCCCTTCGATCGAGAGATTAAGGGTCCCTAGCAGTTTCATTCTTGCGCTCCTGTCGAAAGGTATCCGAGCTCTTCTTAAATCAAACAAGGTTTCATTGTAAAGACAGATGACAACAGCCCTTGAATACCATTGTCAGCTAAAGTAGACCTAGTATTGCGTACTGTTATCTTCATGTGGTGCAAAGGTCGCCTCCTACAACACAGAAGCAATACCCCGTCACAGTTTTATCTCCCGACTTAGCAACGCAGCTATTGACATGACCCCTAAGAGCATCGTCGTTTGATTGACAGTATGACAAAAACAGTGGCACATGGCGCCGCTTCTCGAGTGGGATCGTTCTAGCGAATGCAGCCGGACTGAGCAGCAAGAGAGACAGACAAAAGTAGGGTTTCATCACCAAGGGAAGCTCTTCGTATAAGGTAAGATGTTGGGACTCAAGCTCTTGCACGACTTGCACAATAGGAGGTCGCGGTTCGGAGAAGCGACTCTGAGGCACAATAACGCAACGAATCACATTCAAACAGCAATGGGAATAGAGACTTCTTGTAGAAAGTTGTCAGGGATGCAAGATCTTGCACAGCCATGACCTTGAAGAGTGCGCCTAGGAAAATCACAAAGACAATATGCTGCAAGAAGCATAGCCAAGAACAAAACAACCTTATAGGATCTACTTAGAAGGACTTTCTTGTTGGCGGATTGTAAAGACCTGGTATCAATGCTGGAGTCGGAAATTGAAAAAGATTCCGATGAATTCCGAAGGTAATCCGAGGAAGAGATAATTCACTTCTACGTTAAATCCATAACAATCCAACATTGATGTTTCCAATCTCACCAACGCCAGATTAGAAGCTGGGTCACGACAAGGAGAGTGCACTGATCGAGGTATGTGGGGAAAGAAGATTTCGGCATGACAACGGCCACAGGGTATTTCGACCGCAAGCCCTCTGCGAACGTTCGCCCCGGCCTATCCCACCTTCAAGCCGATCCTTCCTCTCCTCACACGCCTCAGAGGACCTTCTCCTCTGCTTTCTCCTCTCCTTCTCTGAGCTACCGAGCTGAAGAAGAGGCCTTGATCTTTGAATTCGGTACCCGCCATCTCAGCGCTGGGTTCGCGGGTGAGAGCTATCCAAGATGCACGCTTGGATTTGGGCTGGAGGATTCAAGAAGAGTGGGAGACTACAGGAGATGGCTGCCCGGTTACGAGGAGAGGCCGAGGAAGAGGAGTAGTGTCTCGAAGTGGGGAGAAGAACATGAGCTATGGCGGATGGACCTTCGAGGCTTCGATCTGGGGATTGTGGACGACAAGAGTGAGCGGGCGGTGAGAGAGGCGTACAACAAGTTTCTACTGCTTGACTCTAAGTCGAGAAAGTTGCTCTTGATCTTACCTTCTGTTCTTCCACACCAATTGCTGGACACTATTCTACATATTCTATTCGAGAACTTTCAAGTTCCCACAATCACATTGCTGTCATCCCCTATCCTGTCAGCTGTCTCTGCAGGTTGCCGCTCAAGCTTAAATGTTGACATCGGATGGCGGGAGACGATTGTGACGGCAGTCTACGAGTATCGTGAGGTTTCTCGGTCCAGAACGACGAGGGCAATGAGAACTGTCACCTTGGAGATGGCGAAGTTGCTTGAGCGGTGGGAAAGGGGATCACATAAAGCTCCTGCAGTCGTAGGAAGTATCGCTGGATCAGAGGTTTCACGTGAGGATCTGGTTGATGTGGATCTCGATCAGGCGGAGAAGGTGACCGTGAGAATGGCATGGTGTCGAAGGGGTGCGCCTGCAAAGCCGACCAAACCCCCAGACAGCATACCCCCCATGGAACAGCTCTCTATTACCGAAACGGAAATCGGGGCCAGGAGACACGAACAGAGCGCTGAAAACAACACCTTCGTATCCATCCCGTCGCCCTCCTCACCACGCAAGAGCCTCCGGCTACCCTTCTCCGCACTCTCTGACCCAGTAGAGACAGGCCTTCTCTCCACGCCCGCAGACCCTCGACAACTCGACGACCACGAGCAGCCTCTTCATCTTGTGATCTACAAAGAACTCCTTCACCTCCCTCCTGACATCCGTTCGGTCTGCATGTCCCGGATCATTGGTACAGGCGGAGGTTCAAATATCCCTGGCCTCAAATCCCGACTTCTTGAAGAAGTCTCTACATTGGTTGAGAATCGAGGTTGGGATCCTGTAGTTGGGAAAGCTGCAGACCTACGGAGGAGTCGACTACAAGAGGCATCCAATCACTGGAGACCGCAAGAAGGAAAGCTAGGCATGATATCTAAAGATCCTCTAGTCGCGCCACCAGCCAGCTCTGCCTCCGAAGAACCTCAAGTGCCCGACCCAATAGAAGAGAAGCTACGGAGAGAGCAAGAGAAAGGATCGAAGCCCACAGTCTCCGGAGCGATAGGAGGGGTGGAGACATTGGGAGCATGGGCCGGCGCAAGTCTGCTGGCTGGGCTCAGGATCAAAGGGATCGTCGAGATCGAGAAGGATGTGTACTTGCAATACGGGTTAGCAGGGGCGAGGAAAGAAGTCGAGACCAGTGCGCAGCCTGCGAAAAGCTACGGGCCGGGAATGCCGCGGCCTGGTGAGAGGACGAGTTGGACGCTAGGGGGATGGGCGTAACGGATAAGCCAATCGCTGAATGGTAGAGTGGGAGAGAAGTGGTAAATGCAGTCGTAGTCGAAAGGACCATGAGCCGAGATATCATATCATTCATAATCTAATACTACGAGCCAAAGACCTTGAGGAAGCCCCAAAGCCCCAGGCCACTCAGAACGGGGATCGTCAGATTATCGTCCAAGCCGAACAAATCCACCACCTCGCTGGCACTGGCCACGAACCCACTCCATAAACTGACAAGCCCCAATGCCACCCATCCCCCAACCTTCCCTTGCTCCTCTCCACGCATCCCCACCCGCTCCTTCACCATCTCAGGCAGTGCCAAAGTCCCCCCGAACAAAAACCCATCATCGTATCCCCATCGCGGTACCGCCCACCCCCAGAACAAAGCCGCAGTCAGAACCCCGACTACTGCCGCCGCAGCACTTCCCGCTAGGCTCTTTCCCCTTCTGATCCTAGGCGTATACCGCCCATACAGCCTTCCTATTGTAGAAGCAGCCGTATCACACCAACTCAACAACAGTACAGCCATCACGCCCACATCCTTTGGAAAGAACCTGATGACCGTCCACGCGCCGAGGAGATACCAGATAACGCCGTTCCACCCATCGACCTCGCTTTCCCGCATCAACGCCCCAAGACTCTTCACATAAACCTGGTTGAGTCCGGGGAAGGTATGCCGCGCGTAGTCCATACTCGCGATGGGGATCAGCGCGCCCAGGAGCCAAGGGTGGATGCTAGCGGAGGAGGTGCCGCGGGCGTAGAGGTGCAGGGTGAAGAAGCCGATGGAGAGGTGGAGGGCTTTGCGGGGGATCTCGTGGCTGTGGATGAAGCTGCGCCAGTGCCTGTGGATGGGGATGAGGCCGAGGGGGGAGGGCGAGCGAGAGATTTCACGCCAGTAGGAGGAGTAGGATTGGGGGTCTGTGGCTGCTGAGGAGGGAGAGAGGTGGCCGTTCTCGTGGGGGGCGGTGGTTGGAGGGGATTTTTGGGCGGTGGAGGGTTTTCGTTTAGAGATTTTGGGGGTTTGAGGGCGCGGGCTGCGGGATCTGGCGCGTTTTTCGAGGGAGGAGTCGGAGTCGGGCTCGGGGCCTTCGGTTATGGAGGAGGGGGAGGCATTACGTTTGGCGGCTGCAGAGCGCGTGGTGGGGGGGAAGTAGTTGTCTCCATTGGCGTCGCTCTCGGTGGGTGTTGCGGCGGTGACTTTGGGAGTGCTAGGGACTTGGGGCTTGGCGGACATGATGAGGATGGCGCGGAAGAAGCTGAAGGAGCAGAATTGTTGAGTGGAGAGGATAAGACCAAGGAAAGGGCGCTGTAGAATGGAAATCGTAAGAGGTGCCCCGAGGGCGGAGTGGAGTGGTTGTATCTGGTGATGGTCGTTGCACGTGATGATGGCGACGGTATCTCAAGGGCTGTTGGAAAGCGCGTTGAGGGTGGAAGAAAGGACAGTCATCGCGTCAGAGTGATTTCATGTTTCATGATATGCCAGCAGGCGCTGAGAGGTTGGCCTGCAGGACAAGAGGCCAAGCAGGCAGCGAGTCGTCTTATCCAAGCAAAGATGGTGCCGCCGAAGAAATCTCGAGGTTGTCAAGAATTCATAATGAGTCAGCAGAAGGAACTTGGAGATATCGGATTTAAGATGAGCAGAAAAGAGTGTTTTTGGAACACACACAGATCAGTCCGGCGCGTGAGAGAGATGGCTCCAGAGGCTGCTAAAACCTCCTCCAAGGCTCCGGTCTCTACCTCCTCTCGAGCGTGGGAAGCCCTTACCCCTCCACTAGCAGAATGGATCCTCGACGCCATCTCAAGCATGGGCTTCCAGCGAATGACTCCAGTCCAGGCATCTACGATCCCGTTATTCATGACCCACAAGGATGTAGTAGTCGAGGTAAATTGCCGTACTAGAATAAAGAAGAACGACTAACAATGTAGCAGGCAGTCACTGGCTCGGGGAAGACACTGGCATACTTGATACCCGTTGTAGGAAGACTTCTTCGGCTGGAAGAACCTATAAAGAAGCATCATATTGGAGCAATCATCATCTCTCCAACGAGGTACCTCGCTAGAATTTTCGTCTCAAAGGCCAATACTTATGACGAGTTAGAGAACTTGCGTTCCAAATTCAAAATGTCCTACGCTCCCTCCTCGCATTTCACGGCCCCTCGGCTGCTGCTGCCAAACCCCCGGAAGATGATGAGAATCCAATAGAAGTGCCCTCGGTGGCCCTTGATCCTACACACACCACATCGGCACCAGCTGTCAAACCACAACTACTTGTCGGAGGAGATACGTCCACGGCCCAAGATCTAAGCAACTTCCTGAAGTATTCGCCCAATCTTCTGATCGCTACCCCCGGCCGCCTTTTGGAGCTCCTCTCTTCTCCACATGTGCACTGTCCGCAATCCTCATTCGAAGTACTTGTGCTCGATGAAGCGGATCGACTCCTCGATTTGGGGTTCAAGGAAGACCTCCAGAAGATACTAGGAAGATTGCCCAAGCAGAGACGGACTGGCCTTCTCAGTGCGAGCGTAAGTGAAGCTGTAGACCAAATTGTCCGGGTAGGCCTACGGAATCCTGTCAAGATTGCAGTAAAAGTCAAGGGAGCTAATGGTGAAATGGACAAAAGAACGCCAGCAAGGTACGTACAAAGCTGCCCAGGGCTTGGGAGCGGAAGCTAATTAATACAGTCTTCAAATGAGCTATCTGGTCACACAGGCATCTTACAAGCTGCCAGCGCTGTGCCAGATATTGTCTACTCTTGAACCACATCCAAGTAAAACGATTGTCTACCTTTCAACTTGTGCTGCCGTTGACTATCTTCAACATGTCCTCCCATCTATCTTACCAAGAAGAAATGGTAGTACCTTCAAGCTGGTGCCTCTTCATGGCAAATACCCTCCAAAAATTCGCCAGAAGAATTTCTTGGCCTTCGTGGACTCGACTCTCCCTGCTATGCTACTCACAACCGATGTTGCAGCCCGAGGACTTGACATTCCGCAAGTGGATCTTGTGTTACAAATAGACCCACCTAGCGACCCAAAAGTCTTCCTTCACCGATGCGGGCGGGCTGGACGAGCTGGCCGAAAGGGAACAAGCGTTCTGTTTCTACAGCCTGGGCGTGAAGAAGACTATCTTCCCTTTCTTGAGATTCGTAAGACTCCTCTGGTACCACTGACAAACCCAGAAATCTGTGTAACTGCCACAGATGCGGAGAAGGCCACGACTGAAATCAGGCAAAGAGTTTTATCAGACCGGGCTTTTTATGACAAAGCGCAGCGTGGTTTCGTCAGCTGGGCGCAAGCGTACAATAAACACCAAGCTAGCAGTATCTTCCGCTTAAGTGAGCAAGACTGGCAAGACCTCGGGAACGCTTGGGGTCTTCTAAAACTACCAAAGATGCCAGAGCTCAAACAATGGAAAGGCGACAAATCCTTGGGTGTCGAGATGGATTGGACGGCTTACGCTTACAAGGACAAGCAGCGAGAGCGAGCGCGGCAGCTGGCTATGAAAGAGAGGGAAAGGCAGGAGTCAGAGACCAGAAATGAACCTAAAGATGTTAAGAAAGAGGGGAAGAGAGCATGGAGCCAAAAGCTCGACGCGCGAGACAAGAGAGAAGTCAGGAGGGACAAGAAGCGAAGCAAGCGAGACTATGAGAGATGGGAGCAAATGACACCCGGGGAGCGAGAGAAAAAAGAGGAGCTGGAGAGCATGATTGAAGCTGTCAGACAGAGGAAGCAGGAAGAGGATCGCTTCGAAGAGTTCGAGGGATTTAGTGACTAACCGTCTTCAACAACCCTCATGCTCCGAAGCATCCATTTCCTTTCTTTTCTTGCCCGGCGCTGCTCAGCTTGGTTCTGACCTTTCTGATATGTTTACTTGCGTTCCTCTGATCACACACTATATGTTCCCAGCTCTCAATCTTCCAATTCCGTGTGATTCCGTCCCTCAATGTTTCAGGTACCCTTCAAGCGAGTCTTCCCAGCTTGTTGTCGAGTATTAGAATTGTAATGTCCCCACGGTTTTGTCGGACTCCACACTTATTGATTCAAAAGGAGAAGCGACTCCTACATGCAACGGGAAGCCTGCTAGTGTATTGCTTATTACTGAAGTGGTGTGGACCAATAGCTTTCAATGGAAAAATTCGCACCTTTTGATTTGCAATCTCGAGTCCGAACAAGACGTTTGCCATGATTATTGTATTATCTAGCAACTAGTGCAGCCAGTGATGCGGTAGGTATATGCACCGAGCCTAACATATCCCCCTGTGTAATGCTCAAATCTAGGTATATCGAACTCCAATCCGAATGACCATTAACCTCAATAATATTCCCTCGCGGCGAACCGCATCATCTGCGCTCCCACGTCGAACACTGCCAGTACGTTCTTCAAGAATGTATGCCCCAGCACACTGGTCCCTCCCGTGCCTGTGGCAGCGACACCGGATATGCATTGTCCTCCCAGGTTAATTACCATGTCCGCTGGGTTAATGAAAAATGTCTCAAAGCCAATCTTGACTCCAAATTCGGGTGGTATCGCATTGCAATTGATGACGTAGTAGCCGGCGCGGTTCTTGTAGAATGGCTTCGGGTTGAAAAGGGCGTTGACGGCGTCGGCGGTGCCTTGAGGGAGGTAGATGGTCGTTGTGCCGCTGTCGACAATCATCTGGACCTGCGTTGAGTCGCTCGGCTGTCCGAAGGGATTGGGGAAGTTGCTGTATGTCCATTGACTGGGTGCGCTGTTGTCGTACTTGAAGCCGTTGGTGGTGATGGTATAAAGAGTGTATTGAGAAGAGCTTGCGGCGTCGGCGCCTGTCACAGGAGTTGTGCTAAGAAGTTGAAAGGGCGAGCTGGCGAAGACTGGGAAGTATGACACGGGTGGGAGACCTCCAATGGCAAGAAGTCCTCCTCCTGATCTGTCCATGGCAATGCTGAACAGCGGCGCAACATGGCCTTCACTGTACATGTTGGTGAATATAGGGTTGTATTGTTTTTGGGTAGACGCGATGTCGTTTTGTGCGTTCGTCCTTGCAAAGGCTTTGGTGGCTGCTGGGAACGCCAGTCCGAGGACCCCGCTGGATACTCCGTCTCCATTCCACGCGGCCTGGTCCACGAGAGCGATCTGCTGGTTGTCCACTGTAATGCCGGCCACCGTCACACGCTCAGTACCGAAAACACCGGTCAGGGTCTCGCCATCTGTATATCGTACGTGGAAATTTTCATTGGTGACAGGTTTGAAGGTGGAGGATTGGGTGTATAGAGGCCCAAATTTGCATGCATCTTCTGATAACAAGTCCCCCGTCCCAGGTACGGCACACTGGAATCCTGTATGCGCGAGCCATGTGTCACTGCTACCAGTATCAACGACGGCCTCGTAGGTGTTGGGGCCGACTCGAATGTCAGTCACGAAGACGAGACCTATCGCGCAAAGTTAGCATAGGGGAATTGGAGATGGGTCTTCCTAAGGGGGCCGTACCCGAGTCGGTCGAATTAAGCTCGGTGTTTCCATACACGCCTTGCACCTGACTCCCTTGCTGCAGAGCCTGTAGATAGCCTGCGCTGGAGGGTTTACCCTGTCGTTGTCTCATCGACATAACATGTTGCGCTTGTCGGTCTGGACTAGGCACCCAGTAGGAGTCTGGTCTGTATGGACGAAGTCGGAATTGGTGTCCTTGCACTGCTTCGAAGGGAAGGAGAAGCAGGAGCGACGGTAAAGAGACGGCAGCGACACGGAGGAGATCTAGATTATACATTATTGTTTTTATTATTGTATCTCTCAACGTTGGGAGGTTTGTCTAGCACAATGAGCGAGAAGATAGATACGGAAAAGACAGAGGAAGGGAAGCGAAAGGCATCAAGACGTGAAAGAGAAAAGAGAGGAACAGAAAGAGTTTGCAGCCGAATGAAGAGGCTGGAGCAATTGTGACGAAGAGAGACAGGCTGGGTTTCCCCATTGGGGGTACACTGATTGAATTGGCTCTGGTGCTAGATAAAAATACGAGCGCTTGATGGGTCGGAAAGGCAGGAAAAGGGGCTGGCGGGTGGACGAATTGGGGGTCGGTGGGGGAACGGCAGGAAGATGATTGGCGCAGAGGGGGTCAATCTGCTGTCGTGGCTGATGAAGTCTTGAATCTTGATGATGCATGTGATTGTGATGTGCGAGAGAGACCGAAAAGGAGAGAGAGATGAGGCATCGTGATGCTATTGATGATAACGGAAGAGGTCGGTGGTGTTGCATTTAGGATACAAACAACGTTTTGGCCTGCATGGGTGTTATTGGTGTGTTGGCCCTGCATCAGATCATCAGCCACAGGCCACATAGGGAGTACTTCAAAGGATACATCACCGTTTCAGCCACATCAAACCACTTCCACACGTCTCACCATGATTCAATACTTAACGTCTACAGGAAGCGCATACAAGTCATAAGTACATAGCGTGATACACAAGGCGCACGGGACAGAAACAGCTGTCGCAAGAGAGGTTTCATAGACCAGACAGCTTGGAAGTCGGTGGAGTCGGGCAACTATTATGTACACCCACTAAGGTCTTCATCGCACAGGGCATTCCCTTGGCAGCATAGATCCGCCAAGTATCTTTCCCTCGTGAGTGCATGTCAGACCATCCTCCATTGTCAAAGCTAAATTGTGGCCCCATCTACCATTCAGGCTCTTTCTTCGCCTCAGCATTCCAACCCTCATTGCCCGTCTGAACCGGCGCCGCCCCAGCGGTCCAATCCGCCCCATCTGCCTCCCACGTTGAACCAGGCTGGGCACCTGCAGTGTTGGTAGCGGCACTGAAAGCAGCACCAGCGGGAGCACCACCTGGAACCTCCCATTCCGCGTTTCCAGCAAAGCCTTGGTCAATTGCTTGAGCGCCAACATCATCCGCGCCGGGTAGCTTGCCTTCCTCCACACCAGAAGCATCTTTGTTCTCTTCGGCCTCTGGGTCGCGGTAGAAGTACAGATCCACCATGACATCCCATTCAGTCTCTCGGTCCGCAAGCGTGCCTCGAAGACGGAGAACCTCGCGAGCCAACATCCACCAGATCAGACCGATGGCATGACGACCCTTATTGTTTGTAGGAATGGCGACGTCGACGAATTCAGTGGGCGAGTCGGTATCACAGAGGGCCACGACAGGAATGTTGACATAAGATGCTTCTTTGATGGCCTGGGCGTCCGTGCGAGGGTCGGTGACAATGATCAGGCGTGGTTCTTTGAAGGAGCGAGTGATGTAGTTGGTGAAATTGCCGGGGGTGAAACGTCCAGCAATGGCAACGGCACCGGTATGGGCGGCGAACTTGAGGACTGCACGTTGACCGTAGGGACGAGCTGAGATGACAGCAATGTCGGCTGGGTTGTCGACTGCTGCAATGATTCGGGCTGCAAGAACGACCTTCTCCCTGCAGCATGCATAAGCATTTTGCGCGTAGTCAGATGGGCATACGCAGTAAAGTAAGCTTACCAGGTCTTGCCGATGTTGATCACATTGATGCCGTCAGGACGTGTCTTCCAGAGGTATGGCTCCATGTGGACTTGCAAGTTCTTCGAGCCCAAGTGACATTGTGCTGCCAGAAGCATCTCAATGTCTTGGGACGTGGCGTTGAAGATCGAGGGGAGATTGTTGGGTGCCATACTTGCGGTCCTGGTACCTGTGATGGGCACAATACCAATGTGAGGCGCGAGAAGATAGTCGTAGAAAATATGGATGTTCTTCTGCGAGCTATACCTTAAATGTGATATTGGGATTTGTGTGTAAGGTTACACAAAGGCTAGACTAGCGCAATAATACTATACGGGCCGAGGAATTTCAAAACAGTCTATTGTTTAACCCAAATATGTCGGAAGAACCCGTATCAGCGTTACCTCGGTGACCTGAATGGTAGTTCAAAGAATTCTTTACTCCGCATATTTCAGCAGTCCTTGGAGACGATTCATCCCAGCAGCTACTAAGGTTCACATCATCACTGAAGCGACGCTGCCGGGTAACACTGGCAATGCATTTATCGCCGGTGATGTCGAAGTGTTCCTAATCCAGCTTTTTGGATACAATGCGCTACTCAACTCGCAACTTGGCGGCTACTATTGCAACTACCTGCCTTCCGCAGAGGACGATGAATTATTCAAGAGCTTGCAAAAATTTACATCAAGCGTTGCTTGTTAGAAGCTGGCCCGCCTTCTATCCAGGAGGTATCAGTTATCTGTGCCCCTTTCCGTACGCTTCAGCGAGAAGCAGTAGTAGCCTGTCACAATTTTGACGACGACTTACGAGCAATAATTGAGCCTCAAGCTATACCCCGACTTTTCTGCAGCAATCCGGTAATGCTCTTCTTGGGCGCGAGCATGACTGAAGAGAGCGTTGAGAGGAAGTGTTCTCTCGTGGAAGGTCCGAGCAGATCTAGTCACTGGATCCGCACGGTCATCCGCCGATCATTGTATCTTGAGGCAGGCCTTGACAGCCATGCGCAATTCTTCAGTGAGGCCATTCCTTTCGTGAATCTTTGCCCCATTCCCAAATATGAGAGGGTGGACATGCTCTTTGCACGCTTCGGTCTTACCCGAGCGTTGTACGACCATTGATAGTAGCGTCATTTGGCGGCAAAGCAGCTACTGTGGTAATGACCAAGTTTCGGACAAAGGCCTTGTGCTTTGCTACTATTTCGGCGCCCTTCAATTCAGATATGATGATTGGTAGCGTGACCATAGAATACTACGATACGGCCAATGAGGAGGCGTTTCTTCACGTTCCGCTCATGCATCCCGGATCACTCCAATATGGGCGTCACAGTATCAGACGATCAAAACTTTTCTCGATGGGTATACAGTATGCCTCTTTTGTAGCATCATGTGCCATAAATGTTATTGAGCGAGCTTCTGACCGCTCGAACTTGTCACGGAAAACAATCTGTCTTGCTGCTCTGGATGACGTTGATCGTGTCCTTGAGTCCAGCAATGGCCAAAGCTTCATATCAAATCTCGAAAAGGCAAAATCTCTGTTTGGGCCACGCCCGCTCTATCAAGCGAGACCGGTCATTGCAGAGTCATGCAGTGCCCATGTACGGAAACAAATTAGAGAGATGAAGAAAAATGGTAAAAGGGTCGATGAAATCCGAGCATACTGTGAAGCAAACCTTGCAGAATTACAAGAGCAACGGGAGCTCCAAGAAATCGACAGAGTACTGACTACACGCGGGGCGGGACTAGCAGAGATATTCCAAAAAGACGAATATCAACCTAGCAACCACATGATTCGCCCTTCGTATTGGCAACTCCAGACGCTTCATGAACAAATTTTGATCCAGCAGGCGATGCCCCAGCGCGAAAGAGCTCTTTTCGCTGCTATTTGGAGACCGATAGCAGAGATCGACGGAATGCTAATCAAGCCTAACCCAGTCAAAGGCAAATTCGTAATTGGATGGATTTGCTCCAATGGCACCAAGACCAGCTTGAGACTAGCTGCACCGATGATTACTGTACCTAGAGTTGAGAATGAAATGAGGACAATAGCCTTCACGACTGAGGGCATAGACATACTCGGACCAGACGGTACGCCGCTTCGACCCAGAAAGGGAGGTGCCGTGTTAACAGCTTCCATCACCAAAGATCAATTTCTCAGCACTGAGGCTGGCCAAACACTTGTTGAATTATGGCAGGTAGTCCTTCGCAACAAAGGAATGACTATACCCTCACCATTTGCATCACAACCGTACTGAGTGGGGGAATATCAAGGGCATCGACCGTATAAGGGCCCGTACTCGAACGGAGCGTCCAGTCCAAAAGAGGCCACCAGATTGCCTAGACGCTATTAATTTGTTGAATGAGTTCATCTTGGTGCGTTTCCCTGGGGGAGGAGTCTGGTGGACTGCCTCAACGGCACATTATCCATCATCCACTGGAGATAAAGAAGCTTTTCTTGACTTCTTGAAACGACCCGAGTATCTTGGGCATCCTTATACTGATGCCTGGTCAAGCGACTTGAGTCCCGCCAAACCATGATCAGATCCACTAGGTTTGATCCCCAATTTAGAAGTGTTGCGGGAGACTAATCATCAACGTTTTCAGAAATGGATTCCTTTGTTGAAGAAGCCAATCTATTTTCTTGAGATTCGCATTGGACCGCCGATAACGGTAGAGAATATGAAACTTTTGAAACCCGAAAGTCGCTCTGCCAACCACCTCGCTCACCAGGGGAGCAGCAATTCTGCAGCATATATGTGGGTGAGCGATTTGAGGATACCTCAAAAGAGGCCTCGAGAAGCGTCCGAGGACGAGACACGCTTCATAAGCAAGAATGTTTGATTCAAGAGTGTACCACTGCCACGAGGAATATTGGTAGGTCGTGGAGGAGACTGGCGAGTGAGATGGGGAACGTCAGGTATACTTGACCATATGAGGCGCTAGCGGTCCATTAGAGGCTGATGCGAATTGGCGGAAGGGGAAAGGGAGGGGGCCCTGAGTATGTGCTAGGCTGGGAAGAAGATAGGCAGAAGTACGATGCTTGACGAGTGAAGACCAGGGTGTGAGATCCCGAGTAGGTATTATACATCACTGTTGGTGTATACCAAGCTCCTTGTGGGCCGTAATTAGGATCGCTCGCTTATCGGGTATGGTCATGTCGATTATGCCAGCAACAAGGCAAGGACCTTGTATTCCGTTTCTCATCGCATTACAATCAATGTTCTCAGTTGCTCAGAGCTTTCTAGACCAAAGGCGCCCACAAGAACCCCTCTTTTGTTTTGTTTACTCTCTCGCATATCTGGTAGATTGTCCGTTGAGGCAGATCACGCACCTCATCCCTGGTGACTTGCCGCAGTAAGTTGGGGAGCATCTCGCCGGCGCAGCCCACTACGGCAGTCCAAGAGGTATCGGTCCCCCAGATCACTCATCCTCGGCCTTTCCCCCAGTCCTTCAATGACCCATTACAATATTGTATATTATAGAGAAAAATAAGGAGTAAAACGTTAAAAGTTTCTAGGTCTTGTGGTCTAGGTTAGTAAATTTCGCTAAATGTGGACCTTGCTAACGTCCCTTAGTGGTATGATTCTCGCTTAGGGCACACCCCAAGTACGATTGCGAGAGGCCCCGCGTTCGAATCGCGGCAAGACCCAACTCTTGCCTTCACGGCTTCTTTTTTTCCATCGTCAGACTTTGTTGTTTTTGCGGAATTCCTGTTGTAGAGGGAGGTGTTGTGGTGCCCCTTTTCCTACCCAAGGCCTCCAAGCCACAAGCCATTTCTTAAGCTATGATATCCTAAGCTCAAGTGCTCCTCTCCTTTTTCATCCTCATCACTCTGAAACCACATTTTACCCGGCGCACTTGCACCTTTTCAGTCAGGTAAGGTCTTGACGCTCAACCGCCAAGACATGGATAGTACAAGAGCACTGCTATTGTGGCTCTAGGTGCTATGGGACAAAGCCTAAGGTACTGAGCACACAGAGCAGGCCTATCTATATAAGCATACTCGTTTGCATAGAACAGATAAATCTTCTTGTGTTTAGTATAACCATTCTACTCTGACACTCCTCTCCCCGAAAACCAACCCGCATTTGAGTTGACTAATCGGTATTGAGATAGTTAGCCTAAGGTTGCAACAAAGCGATATTTATCTTCCCAAGGAGGACGCGCTGTGTAAGGATTATTCGCAGCAATGTGATTCGAAGACACTTCGTGTGTCGGGTTGTTTTCTAGTAATGTATAATACGATAGAGAAAATGGTATACAGTTTTATACACAAAACCACAAAGATAAATTCATGATAAAACCAAATCTTGCCCTCTCGAGCGAGATAGCAAGATAGAGATATATACGGAGAACAGTACCCGGCATTTAATGTGCTGTTGCATTGAAATTGGTATTGCCAAGCCAACTTGGCCTCCGACTGGATTCCGCCAAGCAGCTATTTGACACGTTTTCGATGGGATTCCAACAGGATCCCAAGTGTGATAAAAATCTCCAAACATTGGGAGCATGGGAGCTTACAGTGACTAATAAGCCCCGTGGGCGAGCTGAGTACACTCGATGGGCAGGATTCTCTGTAGTATTCTTTAGACTAATTGCTGGCACCCGAGAATTGGGGGCCTGTATTTTTAAATATCTACCGCGCCGGTAGCACGCCTCAAGGGCGGTCCGCAGTCGGAATAGGCCCGCATATGAATGTTGCCCGCAGCTCCAATATAGGGGGTGGACTGACTGGCACGGCGCTATCAGGAACTGCGGCATCGTAACACTGCTTTGGATCGTGTCGTCGCCAAAACTTGACAATTCTCGCATCGATAGTAAGGAAAGAGGAAATGTGGGATTTCATTTGGTTTCCTCGAGGACCTTTTCGAGCTGCGGCTGCTACGCTCACCCCGGCTTACCCGGGCTGGGTGAGCCGAGGTGAGCTAGGGCGAGAGCACGTGACACGACTAACCCAAAAAGCAGCGAACTCACTTGCTAGATCGGATCAGGTCGAGAGGGCCTTTGCACGTACATATTCGGGTCAAAAAACATTGACCGGTGAGACTTTATTGTTAGAGTCCACCTCAGCGATATGGCAGCGCCACGATTCAGAGGCCTGCTTCCAGCTCCCAGGGTCTATGGTAAGGCCAGCACAATCCTTTCTACTCATATCCAAATGCTAATGGAGGCTTGCAGAATCGCTATGGTCCAAATCGCCTCCAAGCTTCCTTGCACCTCTTCAATCGTCCTCTTCCACTTTCTCGACTACGACAGCCTTTGCCGCAAATATGAAACGGGTCAAGAAGCAAGATCATCGAGACTCGTATGCATTGCGACAAGTCAAGCAACGCAAAGACGCCAATCTCAGCCGACAAGCCATTCTGGGAGAGCAACGGGCGAAAGAGCTTGGAGATCCCATTCGAGGAATTCCGACGAATTTCGTCAAGTCTTTCGACACCGGGATTCCGCAAGACGTCATTGACGACATAGATGCGGCCGCAGCTAAAATTTCTGTGGAAGCTACGCAAGATAAGCCAGACGAACCACCGCCGTCACCAGCTCATGCTTCACGGGAGGAGCCTCTGGACCATGGCCTTACGCATGACGAACTCACAGGATCCCTCGAGTTCTCTCGCATGTTCACAGAGCCCATCTCTGGCCAAAACCTTGCAGACCCAGAGCGAGAGGAGGCAAAGAGACAGGCTTGGGAAACGCGGGATCGTGTGGCTTCGGAAGCAGTGCAGCGTATTGTGAGCCTTGCAAATACCAGCAACATGCGCCGGACCAAGAACAACATTGAACGTATAGTCGACACTCTTGGCCGACACAACACAGACCAGATTCTCAAGCCCAAAGCTCCTGCTACTATTACGCGGAAGGCCTCTGCCCCTGTCCCAGAACCAACCCCTCGCGTTGGTCCCGACACTGGATCATCTGAGGTTCAAATTGGTATATTGACTGCCAAGATTCGCGTGTTGGCAGACCGGTATGAGGGACAGAACCGCAACGACAAGGTCAACAAGCGCAATCTCAGGTTACTCTTGCACAGACGACAAAAATTGCTGAAGTACATGGAGCGCAAGGAGAGGGGGTCAGAACGTTGGCAGAATATGATAGGTACCCTAGGTTTGACGCCGGCGACGTGGAAAGGGGAGATCAATGTCCACTAGAATACTATAATAGTGTATACAGTTATGAAGGGACTGTAACAAAGAAAATCTAGGTTTTGTGAATATATTTTTGTATTAGATTTTTATCCGAGACAAGGAGATTGTATCCGAGTTCTGAGGGCTAGGGCTCGGGTATCGACCAATAATAACGCGGTCGCCGAGGCTTTTCCGAGACCAAAACAAATATCAGCCCTATTGAAGGCCAGAAACGTCGACGATTGAGCACAACCACCTTTCATCACCACAACCTTGATTCACGTCACTATCGCCGCTCTCTGTTGTCCGAGCCTTTGCCGATCCTTCTGACTGTACATCTCCTCTCAAGCCCTTGGACTTCACTCTCTCACATCACGATGAGAACCCGTCGACAAAAAGCGCAGCAGCAGGAAGCCGGCATTCCTCCAACTCCACCACAACAGCTCCCTACTACTACAAGAACTAGACGGGGCCAAATCACTCGGGAGAATGGCTCCGCCGAGCCCCCACAACCTTCCAGCAAGCCAAGTAGGGCGACCACTCGAGGAGGCAGCGTAAGCAAGCGCGGACGACCGACGACAAGCACGAAAGCAAAGAAGAGTCGCCAAGCTGACGCAACAGCTGCAGCGGTTGTTGCCGCCGCAGCAATCCATGAAGAAGCCTCAACGCAGTCAGACCCCTCAGCTAAGGAGGATGGAACACCAGAGTCTGACGACTCCAAGCAGTCCGATACCCATGCTCATCCCGTGGATGTCATGGCGGACACACATTGTGAGCTCCCTGATCTTCTACGAACCCTCGCAGCTGCACACCCCGTTCTTGGTCCCCAAGATGCGCAAATTGCCCGTGTCACGCGGTCCCGAGCTGCCCAAGCCACGAATGCACAGGCCAAAGCCCCCGAGACTCCAACCGATCAGACCTTCCTTGCTGGACAAGCCTCTCCTACTACCCCCTCCGAGACATCTCTTTTCTTTCAAGATGCAGCGGAGCTTTACATGGCTCCCCCAACGCCGCATCAGGTCTCTCCCCAACCTTTCTCAACTCCATCAGCGTCTATTGGACAAGGCACTCCTGCCCCACAACAAGTTACGTCTCCAGTCCGTGCTGCATTGCGAGCATCTGCCCTCCAAGGATCCCCCAACCTGTCTCTTCTAGAAAAATCCCCTTTGCAAGCTTCCATCCCCCAGGAGACTCCCATTCTTTCTCTTACACAGAATTCCCCTACTTTAGGAGCTCCCCCTCCCAGAGCAAGCTTGGACAACGATGAAAATGATTATCGACATGTCTTTGCATGGCCCCAACGAGGCACTTTCCACCCCCGTGAATCCCACACAATCCTGGACATTGTTCTGGATGTGAACACAGCCGAGTACATCTGTGATGTAGACCGACGCATGGATCCCCGCTTTTCACTTGCGATTCCAACTCCCATTCTTCCAGATGTGTTGAAGTTCATAGCAGAGCATGCCCGTGCTCAGGGTTCCGCTCTACAATACCTTCTTCACGATCAACCTGTCGCAAACATCTTGACAGACAGCAAGCTTACGAACGATTTCAACGCAGTGCATCGCTTCCAAGAACCCCTCGATCTGGTAGTGTCCCATCACTCCGATTCCCCTCATACACCAGATAACCGCCACAACCTCCGAGACGCATACGGGACAACACAAAAGAAGCTTAAGGATCGCCAAGCGTTGGAAGAGACCAGCCCTCAGGTCAAAACACGAAAAATTTCCACAACACCCAAAGACAACCCTTCAACACCGACACTATCCAAACAATTCAGCACACCCAGCTCTCAGCAAACGTCTCGTACGCCGAGAGCCAACACTACCTCGTCTTCATGGTACGATTTAGAAGGAAACCTCAGAGTGGGGAGGAGGCCGTCGGAATCTACTGAGGTAGATTTAGAACGGACACCACAACAGGCAGCGTCACAGTCGACGGACGAGAATCGTCTTGATTCCCCGCCACAGGAGGCTTTACAACATGAACCTCAGACTCCTCAGACTCCTCAACCTCGTGGATGGGGATTAGCGAGCTTTATTCCTTCCGTCCCGCGTACAGTCTCAAAATACCTTCCTGGGCTCGGGCGTTACACACCATCTACCCACCTCGCGACTATTCCACGCGCCCCACGAACCGACGGCCCCGCCCAACGCTCCCATCCGCCACAAGATAAAAGAGCAACCCTAATTACCAAAGCGGAAGCTGCGTCGCGTCTCAAGGCCAAGGAGAAGAAGAAGCAACTTAAAGAGCGCATCAAGGAACTCGAAGCAGAGCGAGTTGCCAACGAAGAGAGGATCAAGCGTCTCGAGGAAGAAGCCAGAGCACATCGTGAAGCCAGTGAAACATCTCTACTAGGAACGAGTAAGTCAGGAGGTGACGCCACACCTCGACTAGGACTTGGGGGTGTAGAGATTAGCGAAGCAAACCCGTTGGGAATGAGGAGGGCAGGCGAGAAGCGACGACGACCGCCATCACCAGAAGTCTTCCCCAATCCACCTGGTTGCACCTATGGCTTGGACGATGCAATTTACGATTACAGCGACACCGAAGGAACTGAGTCCAGGAGAACCTCCGCTTCAAGCAAGCGAGCTCGAACCAGCTCTGGCGGCGTCGATGATCACTTTGTGGATCCATTCAACGCAACACCTTACACACACGTACGAGGTGATACACTTAGTGGCGAAGTCATTGGAGATCCTCTACGCGCTAGGCCATACACAGGAACCCTGTTCGCGATCAAAGATACGCCACCGAAGCAGCACCGAGGCGCAAACTTATTTGGAGAGCAAACATCTGCAGAGAAAGCTGCATCAGAGGCTGGAGGCTTCTCAGCTTCACCAAACACGCCACAGATTGGACCCACTATGGTCTTCAAAGTTCCGTCCCCGAGTGACAGCGATAGCAGCGACGATGAGAGTTCACCAACCTCGGCTGCAGACAAAACGCCAACTCCGGCAACCAACGCACTATCAGGTCGAACGATCACAACACCTACACTAGCCCAATCAACTGCGCAACCTCAGACCATGCAAGTGAAGTCTAAAGTGACTCAGCCAGCTTCAGAAGGCAAGAAGGCTCCGCAGCAAATGCCTCCACCAGCTCGTCCAACTCAACCACAACAGCCCCAAATGCCAGCATCATCACAGACTGCATCGGCTGATCAAGAGCTTGCCTTAGCCAACGCTAGGAAGCGTGCCCTCAAACACACGCCATCACAGCCTAGCAGACTTAGGGAGTCATCCCGACTTTCCTCCTCGCCTGCCAGGCCCCCGCCATTGTCATGCAAGGACTCTGACACAGGGTCCCAGAGCTACACTAATTACCAGAAGAAGGTCTCCAAGAAAGTCACTGACTGCATTGAGAACCATTGGGACCTCATAGCGGATCCAGTGGTGGCATCCCTTGATTTTGAAATGGAGCTAAGTCATTTCAAAGACGTCCAAGGGGCACAGCCAGCTCCCACCCATAGCACTACCGACAAAGAGAACCTTGTCAGCTCCATAGTGCAGCAATTCCTGGATTCAAGCTGGACCAGTACAGATGACGAGATGGCGGATGCCCAGTTTGGGCTGGAACTGCAGGCTTTCAACGCGAACAAGAATGCAGCAATAATTGGTTGAGCCCATTCTTCACCCTGTTTGGACAGGCATATGGGGTTGAGAGGAGTGTACGATACGGGCCTAGCGAGATCTTGAAGAGGAACTTCACCGAGAGAGGATTATTCTGGGCATGATCGGACACCAACCTCTGCTGAAACAAGGCCAGGCAACCAGCCTCTGCCCGGCGGGGGAAAGGGTGAGAATGAGCTTGTAACAATAAGTCACGTTTTCCGAGCGTCTATCTGCCGTTGCAACCACATCTGTTCATCCAATTCTCTGCCGAACAAGGCTGGAATCCTGCCTTTGCCCGGCAGAGAGGGGGTGGAGCCGGGGATTGGACTAAGATTAGTGGCGATGGGTGATTAGCATAGCTGTATACCCCCAACAGCGAATGGAATACCTGTTCAAAGCAATGATGCTTTGATGTGTGACCACTATGACTTTCAGAATGCCTGGGACGTGTCTAGAGGGAATGCTACTCTAGAGATAGACATCTCCAGTTTGTGTATAGCCTCTTCGGACCGGTATCTAGCGCAATAGTCGTTTCTCGTAGGAGTCAGTAGAAGAATAGCGACGTCCAATCCCTAACAACACTTCCGCAAAACTCGCGTGAACGTCATCCTCCAACACTCCTACTTCAAACCTACCATGATTCCATCACAAACGCCATATCCAGACTCTCTACCCTCCACAATCCAATGCCCATCAAGAAACCCAAGCTAGCACAACGACCAAGCGGCAGCAGCATGGACTACCTACGGACCATTGGTTCATTCACTCGGAGCGTAAGCGAAAGCAGAGTCGGTGAGAAAGTGAGCATTCCACACCTCTACACTCCGATCAGTCGACCCTCGCATCGGGCTTCATTCTCCCAAGCCAACCCGCCTCGATCACCCCACCCATCCATCCACCTCCCAAGCAAACCAACCAAATCCACTAACCCCATCAACCCAGAAACCCCACAAATCCCCCACCCCCTCCCCCCGCTCCTCCCCCTACTCCCTGGCCCCCTCTCACCACACCGACACACCCCGGCCAAGGACACCGCACCCCCAGCCCCAACGATTCAAACCCACCTTACCGAACGACACGCCCCTCCCCTCATCGCTGCAAGCGCTGGAGGCACAGCTCAACACCACGACATCGCACCTGCAACGGCTGGCCGACCGGGTGGAGAGCGTGAACGAGTGGATCGAGATGGATGGGATCGCTTTGGTTCGACTGATGGGGGAGGTGAGATCGCGGGTGGAGAAGGAGGAGGAGGAGCGGCGGGGGATGGAGGGGGAGAGGGGC
>JAABUQ010003451.1_pt1 | contig 28943 bp, 29 predicted proteins | sample 5560001 | NCBI WGS metagenome assembly JAABUQ01 (sample SAMN10711888, study PRJNA513371) | rock metagenome | isolation source: Antarctica rocks | place: Antarctica: Victoria Land, Finger Mt nord | collected 2015-12-18 | reverse complement strand
GAGTGAATCTGCATAATGGTGATCCTCCTATCCCAACCTGCCTCCCACGATCCTCCGGATCGTGGTGAGGTGCAAGCGGCGGACCATCTCATTAGCGCGTTTCCGAGGACTCATACAAGCCTTTTAGACCAGCGCTCGCTCAAGCATTGCATTCAGAGCATTGCCGAATGCCTTAGTCCCGCTTCTCGCTACATATTCTCGTTCAGCAACCTCGACCGGGTTCCTGGTCGCAGGACCCGCCGAAATGTAGCTAGGTCGGGTACCTGATGAAGGCCGCTCTTGAGCTTGGCGGAACAGATCGGAAGCGAGTACACCCTGATTCACACGGACACGAGCGGAGGTGAGATTGTCTGGCATGCTTGCAAGATCCCAGAAGACACGAATGGATTCGATTGCTCGGCAGCCTGCAGCAATGGCGCCATCAGCTTGAGTTGCATAGATCGCCGGAACACTCCAGATATTCCGGGAACCACGCTTCCAGCTCAGACACGCTGTTGTGAGGAAGGCGTCGCGCAGATTGTGAATCTCTGCGGGAGTAACCTGGCACTCCTCAGGGGCCTGAATGGTTTCGGCATAGGTGTTCCATGCTTCTGCAACCCGCCACTCAGGAATGAGCTTCTGTGGATTTGAAACGGCCAAGAACTCGGCTTGCGCGACTCGCTCACGAATGGTGCTGCTGACCGATGCGGGCGGCAGTTGCTTGGAAAAGATGTCTGCAACAAAATCTACAAGCAGGCGTGCGTCGGCAGGCGTATGAATGCTTGCGGCAAGCTGGTTTAATCTTTCGGCCTGTTCACGATAGTCGATCGGCTTCGGAGATTCGGATGCGCAAGCTCTCAGGTAGAGAGAAGAAAACAGGCTTTCAGAGAGCAGGGGTGTCAAGAGAAGGAATGAACGCCGTTGCATCGACGACTCCGTAAAGTTGCGTATGTTGCTCGTTTCGGACACAGCAAGTCTACCGCCGCAAATCGGTAACGGGAAGTCGCCATAGCGGAAGCCATCTGCGTTTTCCGCCTGCCAACCTCTCCCGGATTACGGGCGATCCGCAAACCGCCCCACTGTCGCCAGCAGCCCACGCACAGCAACGCCATCGCTCCGAAATTGCAGCGCGAAGCCCACTTCCGTTTGTTCCAAACGGGCGCTGCCAGCTACCGCGCCTCCGCCCGCTCGCGAGCCCCGCCCCGCAGCGCAAAATACACCGGAACCCCCACCGCCACAATCACAATCCCCGGCCAGGTCGTCCCCGCCCGGTAGGTAAACAGCGCCACGAGAATCACCGTCGCCCCCGCGATATACGCCGCCGGCAGCCACGGGTACCCCCAGGCCCGGTAAGGCCGCTTCGCCTCCGGCCGCGTTACCCGCAGCCGAAACACCCCCGCAATCGTCAGGATGTAGAAAAACAGCGCCGCCGAGATCACATAGTCCAGCAGGTTGCTGTACAGGTTGCCGTACTGGTGCGTCACCGGATTCACCGTCCGCGGCAGCACCAGCAGCACCGACCATGCACCCTGGATCAAGAGACTCCACCCCGGCACCTTCGCCCTGTTCAACCGTCCCGCCTGCGGAAAGAACAGCCCATCCTTCGCCATCGCGTAGAACGCCCGCGCCCCCGCCAAGGACATCGCATTCACCGTCCCAAACGTCGAAACCATGATCGCCGCCGCCATCAGCCCCGCCCCAAACCGCGGAAAGATCGTCCGGAGCACCGCCGTCGCTACCCGGTCGCCCGGAGCCGTCTGGATTGCCGCCATCGGCAGGCTCGCCAGGTATGCCACGTTGCACAACAGGTACAGCGCAATCACCAGACCCGTCCCGATCAGCAGCGCCAGCGGCAGATTCCTCCTCGGGTTCTCCACCTCACCCGCCACAAAGGTAATGTTGTTCCACGCATCCGCCGAAAACAGCGACCCCGTCTGCGACACGCACAACGCCACCAGCATCCCGAATCCGCTCGCCGCCGTCAGCCCCTCGCCCAGCGAGGCCACGTTGCCCACCGCCCACGGATGATCGAAGTTCGCATGCATCGCCGCGCCATTCGCGCACACCGTCAGCCCCAGCACTACCAGCGCCGCCAAAGCCCCCAGCTTCGCCACCGTAAACACATTCGTGATCGCCTTTCCATACTCGAGCCCCAGGCTGTTCCCAAACCCCAGCAGCACGATCACCCCCACCGCCACTGCCTGCGCCGTCGACAGCGAAAAGGCATAGTGGCTCCCCAGCGCCACCGGCTCAAGCAGATACCGGGACTCCGAGATCCACGGAAACAGCACGCCGCCAAACCGCGCAAACGCAATCGCCACCGCTGCAATCGTCCCCGTCTGAATCACCGTCCACAGCGTCCACCCATACAGAAACCCCCACATCGGCGAAAACGCCTCGCGCAGGTACACATACATCCCGCCCGCGTCCGGCATCATCGCCGCCAGCTCCCCATAGCTCAGCGCCCCCGTCACCGTCAGCAACCCCGTGATCAGCCAAGCCACCAGCAGCCATCCCGGGCTGCCGATCTGCCGCGACATCTCCGCCGACACGATAAAGATCCCCGAACCCACCATCACCCCGGCCACCACCATCGTCGAGCTGAACAACCCCAGCCCCCGCTCAAACTGCGGCGTTCCACCCACCTCAACCGTCCCTATCTCTCTCGGCATGCGTCTCCCCGGTCCCTCATCCTTCCTTGCCATCTTCCCCCATCGCGACGGAAACAGGGGAGTGGCGTGGCGCAGTCACCCCGTCCAACGGCGTAAACTGGAAGAAGTAGCCAACCAAAGGCGTCGGCCAAAGCCCAACCCCACGCCTAAGCCCAGGATCGTACCTTAGTTAGGGGGTACGGTAGGACTAAGCTCAATCGTTCGAAGACTTTGACCCAAAAGTACGGGGGGGGAAGGGTACCTAGCCCGCGACCGGCAGCCGAAACGTAAACACCGACCCCTGCCCAGGTTGGCTCGTCACCTGGATCGACCCGTGGTGCGCCTCCAGAATCGCCCGGCAGATCGCCAGTCCCATCCCCGTCCCCGGAACCCTCTGCCGATGCGACCGCCCCCGGTAGAACTTGTCAAAGATCAGCGCCTGATCCATCGCATCGATCCCCATCCCCCGGTCGGCAACACTGAATCCAACCGCACCCCCGCTCGCCTCGGCGCTGAGAAAGATCGGCTGCTCCGCCCCCGAGTACTTCACCGCATTCTCCAGCAGGTTCGACAGCACCTTCTCAATCCACACCGGGTCCGCCTCCACCATCGGAAGCCGCTCCGGTACGGTCACCCGCACCGTCCGCCCTTCCAGCATCCCCCCGCACGAGACCACCGCCTGTTCAATCAGCTCCCCTGGCGCATGCGGCTCGAGGCTCATGTGGATCTCCTGCGTGTCCAGCTGCGTCATCTCGAGCGACTGCGCCACCAGGTGGTTCAACCGGTCGCTCTCCTCATCGATCACCGTCAGCAGCTCCACCCGGTCGCCCTCCCCCAGCGTCCCCACCCCCAGCAGCGTCGTCACCGACGCCTTAATCGAGGTCAGCGGTGTCCGCAGCTCGTGCGTAATCGAGTCCAGCATCACCCCCCGCAGCCGCTCACTCGCCTTCGCTGCCTCGCTCCGCGTCACCTCCTCGAGCGCCTGCGCCCGGTCGATCGACACCGAGACCAGCCCCCCAATCGCCTCCATGGTCTTATCCGACAGATCCACCGCCTGCACCGCCAGAACCCCCCGCGTCCGCACTCCCGTCCGCAGCGGAATCGCCCGCCCCTGCTGCTCCCGCATTGCGGTCACCGTCGGCAGATACGCCAACTCCTTCAGCTGCGGCACCTCGAAACCCCCCGCACCCATATCTCCGCCCGCCTGCTTTCCCGAGCGGTATACCCTCTCCCCATCCAGCAGAAACAACAGCACACCACTGGCGCCAAGCACCCGCGCCACCGCGCTCGGAGTTGAGTTCAGCAATTCCGCCACGTTCTCCGTCTGCAGCAGCTCCCGGCTCAGCTCGTACAAAACCTCCACCTCCCGCTGCCGGTCCCGCGCCTCCCGTGCCTCTTCGCGAATCCGCGCCGACAGCCGGCTCGCCGTTACCGACACCCCCAGAAAGGCGAGCAGCGCCACCCAGTTCTGCGGGTCCGAGATCACAAACGTCCCAACCGGCGGAAGAAAGAAGAAGTTGTAGCAGGCCGTCGCCGCCAGCGACATCGTCACCGCGTACCGCAATCCCCACTCCGCCGCGAGAACCAGCACAAACATTAGCAACGTCAACGCCACCGTCGTCGGGTTCACGTGAGCCCAGTACCGGTATCCAAGTACAATTCCGGCGAGGGTTGCTGTGGCGATCGTCCATCGAATCGGAACCACCAAACGCTGCGAGTTCACAAGGAGATTCTAACGGTGATCCCCTCACAAACATCCAGGAAGTCCCCAGAAGATTGGCTCGCCTCCACCGAGGATGAAAACCGGCGGGGACGCTTCAAGGTTTTCCTCGGCTACGCTCCAGGCGTCGGCAAAACGTACAGCATGCTAAGCGAGGGCATTCGGCGCAGCAGCCGCGGCGAAGACGTCGTCATCGGCATCGTCGAGTCACACGGCCGCAGCGGAACCCGCGATCTTTCGCAGAAGCTCGAGCAGGTGCCCCGCCGCGAGATCGATTACAAGGGAACCATCTTCTCGGAGATGGACGTCGACGCCATCCTCGCCCGCAAGCCACAGGTCGCCCTCATCGACGAGCTCGCCCATACCAACGTCGAGGGAAGCCGCCTTCCCAAACGCTACGAAGACATTCTTCTCCTTCTCGACGCTCGCATCGATGTCCTCTCCACCATCAACATCCAACACATCGAAAGCCTCACACCACGCGTCCAAAGCCTCACCGGAATCACCGTCCGGGAGACCGTTCCCGACTGGATCCTCGATCGCGCCGATGAGGTCGTCATGAGCGATCTCACCCCCGAGGCCCTCGCTACCCGCATGCGCCGCGGAGACATCTACCCCGCCGACCGTGTCGAGCGCGCTCTCTCCAACTTCTTCCGCCGCGGAAATCTCATCGCCCTTCGCGAAATGGCCCTCCAGCGCGTCACCCGAGCCGTCGACCGTACCCTCGACGACTACGTCAAACGCAAGCAGCTCGGAGCGCATTGGGCCATCGGCGAAAAGGTCGCTGTCTGCATCAGCGCTAGCCCCAGCGCCCGCGCTCTCATCGCCCGCGGCGCCCGCCTCTCCGACGCCGTCAACGCCGAGTTCTACGTCGTCCACGTCGAAACGGCGCGCGATGTCGATCCCGAACGCAAGCGCGCCCTCGAAGCCAACGTCCAGTTCGCTGCCAACCTCGGCGCGCAGATCGTCACCCTGCAAGGTCAGAACGTCGCCTCCGCTACCGCCAGCTTCGTCACCGAACACCGCATTACCCAGGCCATCTTCGGCCGGTCCGCACTCTCCGGCCTGAGAAAATACATCTACTTCCTCGCCATCCAGCGCTTCATGTCCGAGGCCCCCCAGGTCGATCTCCACATAATCACTCAGGAAAAATCCAGGGACAAAACTCAGGAGAAACACTAAGCATGCGCATCCTTGTAGTCGATGACGAGCCGCAGATCACCCGCGTCCTGCGCACCTCGCTCCAAAGCAGCGGATACGAGGTCGTCCTTGCCGCCAACGGCGTCGAAGCCCTCGACCGCTTCACCGAAGCCACACCCGATCTCGTCATCACCGACCTCTCCATGCCGGAGATGGACGGTCTTGAGCTCACGCGCGCCATCCGCCTCCTCGCCGAAACACCCATCATCGTCCTCTCCGTCCGCGAACAGGACAACATCAAGGTCGCTGCGCTCGACGCCGGTGCCGACGACTACATCACCAAACCCTTCAGCATCCAGGAGCTCCTCGCCCGCGTCCGCTCGCAACTGCGCAAGCTCACCCGCAAGGAGGCCGCCGTCGAGAACATCACCGAAGGAGACTTCCACATCAACCGGGAGGCGCACTCCGTCTCGCTCCGCGGCGATGAGGTCCACCTCACCCCCAAGGAGTTCGATCTCCTGGTCGTCTTCGCGCAAAATCCCCGCCGCGTCCTCACCCACAAAACCCTGCTCCGCGCCGTCTGGGGACCCAGCGGCGTCAACCAGCCGGAGTACCTTCGCGTCCTCGTCGCCCAGCTCCGCAAAAAAATCGAACGTCCCGGAGACACGCGCTATATCCAGAGCGAACCCTGGGTCGGCTATCGCTTCTCCCCCGAAAGCCAGGCCGGACCCAACCCGTCCTGATCCCACGCCGAACCGGCTGCCCTCCATCACACGCTGGGACTAAACACCCATGGCGATCCTGTACCGGGTTACGACGGTCCTGTGAACGTAAGATGCGGCTCTGAGCAGTACAAATCAATGAAGTCCCGGGTCGCGTTATCGTAAGAACGTCAGGGCACAGTTGTTGCTGCGCGCGTTTGTTCGTGAACGCATCCCATGGAAGCATAATGGTTCCTCTCACGGACGACGCAGTGTGGTTGAAGCGGTTTGCCGGTACTTCCGCGCTCGGAATGCCATGTGGCTCTTTACTTGTTGTTGCGCCGCATCCTGATGACGAGACTCTCGGCGCCGGTTTGCTACCTGCGACATTGACTGCAAGGGGTGTGACCGTAACGGTCATTGCGGTAACAGACGGTGAGAATGCATACCACACGTGCGCAACAGAGCGGCTCTCGCTTGGCAGGACCCGGGAGGTTGAGCAGCGAGAGGCGCTGGCAGCACTGGGGGTTGAAGCGTCTGCCATCATCCGGCTACGTATGACTGATAGCGGGTTGGCCGAACAAGAGCATGACCTTACTGATCGCCTGATGCAACTCTCCCAGCCAGGGATGACGTTGCTCGCTCCGTGGAGCGGCGACTTCCACCCAGATCACGAGGCATGTGCGCGAGCTGCGGCGGCTGTTGCCCGGGCTAAGGGGCTGCCCTTGATCTCGTATTCTTCTGGATGTGGCACCGCGGCCGGCCTGAGCTGTTAGATGGATTGCCGCTGCACCGCTTCGATGCTGCGGCAGGCACGCTGGCCGCGAAAGCAGGTGCGTTGTCGAAGCATCGCTCGCAACTTGAGCGGCAGGATGGCGAGCCTATCCTGCCGAAGCTGTTACTTAGCCCCGCGCTTTGGCCATTTGAGGTGTTTCTTCAAACATGAGGGAACGGGATCAATCCAGCGCGGAGTTCTTCGAAGCGAAATATCGAGCGGCTGCGGACGGCGACCCTTGGAAGTTTGCGACAAGGGACTACGAGTTGCGGCGATACGACGCGGTGATGCGAGCGTTAGGCGGTCGGAGGTATGCGCGCGGCTTTGAGCCGGGATGCTCCGTCGGTGTACTCACTGAGCGATTGGCAACGGTGTGCGATGAAGTGGACGCGTGTGACTTTCACCGACCGCTTCGGCCGCCGCAGCTGCATGGTGTGCCGGCATGCCTGGAGTCAAAGTGCGGTGCGCGGCGTTCTCCGCGTCGGAACGCTGGGCTGACTTTGATCTTGTTGTACTTTGCGAGATTGGTCTAACTCACGGAAGCAACATGGCGAGAACTGGTAGAGCACATGGTGCTCGGCATGCAGCCGGGGACGACGCTGCTCGCATCCCATTGGCTTGGTAACCTCCGGAGATCATGCGCAAAGTGGAGATGCTGTACACACAGCATTGACGCATTCCCTGCTGCGGATGATGTTGAGCGAGCGCCACGAAGGGTTCCTGCTGGAACGATGGACACGCGTAAGGTGAAGAGGACGAATACTGGAAGCGACAGCTGGCATATCGCCGTGTTGATCCCTGCGCGCGACGAAGAAGATTTATTGCCGCGATGTCTCGAGTCAGCGGGCTGTTGCCCGTGCCATGCTGCCGGCAGGAGTGACGTCGGACTTCGTCATGACTTCGGATTGCTCGACGGATCGGACGGTGGAACTTGCGCGAGCCATGCTGGATGCCGACGGCATAGTCCTTCTTACAAATGCTGGACGGGTAGGTTTTGCGCGGGCGCTTGCGGCGCGCGTGGTTCTTCGCCGTAACAGAGAAGTAATGAGCAGGTGCTGGCTGGCAAATACCGATGCAGATTGCGAGGTGCCTACGACTTGGTTGCTGGAATCACCTACGGATTGCGCGAAAGGGCTACGCGGCTGTTGCCGGTGTTGTGGATGTACGCGACTTCTCTGAACATCTGCCCACAGTTTGAAGCACAATTCCGGCGCACGTATCGGATTGAACCCGACGGCACTCATCCCCATGTTCACGGGCCAACTTGGGCGTGCGAGCGAATGCGTATCTGATGGCTGACGAATGGAGCCTACTGGCAACAGCAGAAGACCACGATCTATGGCTCCGTTTACATCGGTGCGCAGGTCCGTACCTGCGCGATTCGCGCTTGCAGGTGATCACAAGTGGACGACGCGTGGGACGAGCTCCGCTGGGTTTCGCAGGAGCGCTGGCTGCGCACAACGATTCGGTGGTCGCTTGACGCTGAGGTGCTCCTCGAGCGGTTTCGGACGTTGTGTCAGACGAAGTTCGGAGACCAGGCGCAGGTGCTACTGCGGAGCGGCATCGGGCAATCTTCGATGCTGGCCGCGAGGATTTGAGTTTAACGAAGCTGGTTGAGGCACACTGGTACGCTGTCGCCATCCTGGAAGAGGCAGGGCAGGACGTTGCTTTGGATGCGGCTTACGGGGTATGGGGCCAGTGAGATTCCGGGCAGGCCACTGATGATAGAGAAAGGCGCCTTGTACGTGGCACGAAGAAGGTTCTCCAGTGGAGCTGCGCTCGTGGATCGTGCTCTAGTGACGGCGGGAACGGCGCTGCTGGAAGTGGACCTGCGGGACGCGCCAGGGCGGTTGAAGTCTGACGAGACCGGATGGAAGACGGAGGCATTTCGTATGACACGCACGGCGGCGGTGACGTTTGACGGATACCCGATTGTGTCGGTCGTGGGAGAAGACGACTGGTATACGCATCGCGTGGGCTTCTGGCAGGGGCGCGTGTGGCCCGGCAGCCGCCTGGCTGGTGGCGCGGCAGGTCTCGTCGACTACGCGACGGAAGTCAAACGCGATGATCCGCACACGACGGTTCATCTAGGAGCCATGTCCGCGGATGTGTGGGCGATGGAAGCACTGCTTAACTTCGGTTGCTGAAAGGTTTGATCGGGAGCCTGAGGCGAACGCGATGGTGCAAGCGCTAAAGATGCGTCACATGGTGGAACAGATGTGCACGGATGTGCTGCGCCGATTCGCACGAGCGCTTGGGCCTGCTCCGTTTGTGAAGGATGCTGATGTATCGAGGCGCTATGCGGAGCTAGACCTGTTTTTAAGACAGTGCCATGCAGAGCGCAATTTGGAATTGCTTGGACGTGCACTCCGAGTGGCCACCTAGCCGCCGCCGGGAGACTCGAGATCCCGAAGCGTGGAACGCCGGACGGTTCCACAGCCGGCTCCGAATCGGAATAGGTCCTCATGAGGCTCTACGTGTTCAGTCCCAGCGTGTGGTGGAGTAGTCTACCGAGACTTGCCGTTGCCGGGTACTTCACGGGAGCGCCCGCACGACAGCGGCGATCCGTCGAGCGATAGCAGATAGTCAAGAGAGCCTGAACCGTCTGGCCGAGCGTCACGGCATCAACCCGAAGACGACCCCAAGAAGAGGAAGAGAGCTTAGCTGGACGATGTGCGGATGGGACCGGCCAAGCCCGCTCCACCGTGTAGAGCCCTGAACAGGAAGCCTTGGTCGTGGCGGTCTGCAAGCACACGCTGCTGCGACTTGATGACTGCCTGTATGCCCTCCAGGCCACCATCCCCGTGCTGACCGGCTCGGCACTGCACCGCTGCTTCCAGCGTCACGGCATCAGCCACCTGCCGGAGATTGAGGGCGACAAGCCGGTTGCAAGAAGACGTTCAAGTTCTATCGGCCATCTGCGTCTGGTGGCAAGAGCCAGATCAATTTACTCTCAATCCTCTCCACCACACGCCGGGACTGACCATCTAGAGCCGGTTCAGCAATCCGTTAAATGTCAGCAGCAGCGGCATAAAAATGGCCAAAATAATTCGGAAACCCACGAAGAAGAAGCCGATCATCAGGTACAGACTGATGCTATCGAACGTCTTCTGCGCGTTGAACGGCAGAAAGTGCCGCAGCACCTTCCCCCCATCCAGCGCCGGCAGCGGAATCAGGTTGAACGCAAACAGCAGCAGATTCACCAGGATGCCAAAGTACAGCAGCAGCACCACCGGAAACAGGCGCGGCAGGCCCTCTGTCGCCACCGGCGACCGCAGCGCGATCGCCTCCGCCGTCCTCAGGCTCGGCCCCACAAACGGAACCGCGTGCTTTAGGACAATCAGCAGCACCAGGAAAAAGATCGCCGCCGCCAAATGCGTCAGAATGCCCGTCAGGTACACCACCGTCTCGTCGCGCCCCGGCCGACGGAAGTTTCGGCTCGTCATCGGCACCGGCTTGCCCCAACCCAGCACCAGCGGGCTCTGAAAGATAAATAGCACCGGCCAGATCAGTGTCCCTAGAACGTCCGCATGCTTCACCGGGTTCAAGGAGATCCGCCCCAGCATCCGCGCCGTCGGATCACCCAGCCGGTTCGCCATCCATGCCTGCGCGCAATCATGGAGCGATATGGACAGAACCAGCACAACAAGTTCAAACAGCGCAAGAGCAACGTTCTGGTCCATGTCTCCAGCTTATCGGACCCCGCCTCCACGCGCCATCGCCGCATCGGCGATGTCTGAAGGCTACAGCCGCCCTCTACGGCGTGGCTGCGCCCTCGATGGCAAAGATCGCTCGCACCGTAGCCGTCTTCTCAATCCGCCGCGGATTGATGGCCAGCGGCTCCGACGCATCGGCAGCCTTATGCATCGCCATCAGCGGAACCGCCTGCACCGTCGACGACTCGCTCTCGTTCGACGCGTACAGCAACTCGCCCAACCGTGCATTCAGTCCCTGCGCCATCTGGCTCGCCACACTCCGCGCCCGCTGCAGCGCCCGTGCCGCCGCGTTCGCGCCCGCCGCACTCTCATCTTTCAGCGCCCAATCGATCTGTCCCGATTGGTTGGCTCCCGCGAGCACCGCGATATCGAGCACGTGCGCCACCTCGGCCGGCGTCGTGCGTACCAGCCACGACTGCTGCACCTGGAACCGGCGGTTCGCCAACTCCCCCGGCGACAACCGCTCCACCTGGAAGTTCTGCACCGGTGATAACGCCTGGTTGTCGCTCTCGATCGCATCCGCCGAAATACCCGCCGCGCCCAGCGCCTTGATAATTGCGCTGGACGTCTGAACTCCCGTGTTATACGCCGTGTCCTTGTCGCGGCCGTACACCAGGAAACCAACGTGGACCACAGCCACATCCGCCATCGTGCTCACGCGCTCCGTCGCCGTAATCGAGATCGTCCGGTTCTCCTTGTTCACCTGAATCGTCTGCGCCGAAGCCAGGCCGGCCATCATCAGAAAGGGCGCGAACAGGGCAATCACAAAGAAATGCAGTCCGGCACTGCGGGGTAGACATCTATCGGGAGCGATCAACGGGGATCTCCTGCTTCAATCTGCGGCGTAAGAAGCTCGGCGAGGGTCTCCTTGTGGCGGGGCTTGCTCGCTTGCTTCTGTTTCGGATCGGGGAGAACGCGCTCAGGTGGCGGTGTTCCAACGCGGGCGCGGGCCTGAGCCTTCACGGTCTGGACGCTCGAAAAAACCTGCTTCTTCCTACGTGCCATACAAGATTCGTCCCGGACACCTGTGTGCATGGTGTCAAAAAGGATTATCTAATAGTCTGGTGAGCGTTGGCTGCCAAAGATTGCCGAAAACGCAGCCGAAAATGTGTCCTCTCTGGACGAGGTGGTCGATGGAAGAACGCGATTTTTTCGATGAAAAGCCCGAGCAACGCACCCATCCCATGACCTGCCCGCACTGCGGTCAGCAGAACGAGTACGAGCTCTCCTGGCTTGTCCGCCGAAAGAAGCAGCAGCTCCCACGGGGCGCGGACGATCGCGATCGAGCTCGCTTCAGCAAGGCCCAAAGCTACATGGTGCGCCGCGACGACATGGTCGGCTGTAAAAACATCCGCTGCCGCAAACGCTTCGACGTCGCCGGCATCCAGTCAGTCGCCTTCATCTAACACCCACTCCACCACTGGTAGGGCCGTCCTCTCCCTAGCGCCGCAGCCCACGCCCTCCCTTCGAACCTTGCAACCGCTCTCCCGGACCGCACGCCATCGGCGGCTTGGTCATCTGCTTCGCAAACACCCGGTAGCTTGGGCTCCGGCTGCAGCGTCGACCAGTACCCCGACCTCGACAGCAGCGGCTTCCCCGCCTCGATCACCTGCCTGTCCAGAATCTTCAACCCGCACTCAAGGTTGTTCCGGGGCTGCAGAATCGTCTTTAAGGCGTCGTTCGCCGGCAGCCTCCGGTCTCGCTCCCAGTCGAAGTCGCAACCATATCGCTCCCTATCTTCATAGGTCAGCTGCAGCAGGCCTTCGCTTCGCACCGGCCGCCCCGTCACCCCGTCCTTCACCGCTACCGCAGCCTCCGTGTGCCAAACCCGCGTCTTCGGGTCCAGACCCGCCTCCGCCCCCGCCAGCGCCTGAAAGAAATACGCCCAGAACGCCCGCTTGTCGGCCTCCTGCATCTCGAAAAACTTCGGGCAGAATCGCCGCACATCTTGCGGAACCCCCTGCCCCAGCATCTCCGGCGGCAGCGCTTTTTCAATGATCCCATCCCACGCCGGGTCCCAGGTCGTCCCACCCAGCTCCGCCTTCTTCTCCGTGATAGGCGTCTGCGGCGCCTCCTTCATCGGAACAGCGGTCGTCGGAGCCGCCGTCACTCGCGCTGTCCCCTGCTTCGAGCACCCCGACATCAGCAACACCGAGCAAAGACATGCCGGAAATCCAACCCGGAAAAGAACCGCAAACCAACCAAAATTCATCGCTTCACTCGTGTCTCCGAATCCATGGTCGAAGAATCTAGTCTCTTGTATCCGCTCTCGCCGAGCCCTGTCGAGATACCGTAAGGTGGTTACCCGGACTCAGAGTCGTTGCTCTCGTCCGCCTCCAATCTCCGAACCACACCGGGGACCTCAGCGCGCCTACGATCCATGGCTACATCCCCACCGGCCTCGTAGAAGCCTCAAACGCAGCCCTTCGTATCGATCTCCGCTCCATTCGAGCAGCCACGAACCCCACCATCAGCGCCATGCCGCACACCGCCGCGCTCGCCAACGGAAGCCGTTGGTACGGGTAGCCCGCCGTCAGTACCTGCCCGCCCAGGCTCGCGCCCATCGCATTGCCCAGGTTGAATGCACCCTGGTTCAGCGTCGACGCCAGATTCGGCGCGCCTTTCGCCTGGTCCACAATCCTCGACTGCAGCGGCGCTCCCGCCCCAAAGTGCACCAGCCCCCACACAAAGATCATCGCCGACACCCCCACCGAGTTCGACATCGTCCACGGCATCAGCAGAAAGATCACGATCAGCAGCATCTGCCCGCCCAGAATCGTCGGCATCTGCCTCCAGTCGCTCAACCGCCCGCCCACCAGATTCCCCACCGTGATCCCCACCCCGAACACCACCAGCACATACGTCACCGCATGCGGGCTCATCCGCGTCACCGTCTCTAGAATCGGTGCTATATACGTGAACACACAAAACAACGCCACCGACGACAGCGTGCTCAACGCCAGCACCATCTGCACCTCGGGCCGCATCACCGCATGCAACTCGTGTTTCAGGTGAATCACCTCCGCCGGCTGCGTCGGCAGCAGCCGCCACAAACCTGCCGCCGCCACCGTCCCAATCGGGATCAGCGCCCAGAACGCCGCCCTCCACCCCAGCGCTTGACCCAGAGCCGTCCCCGCCGGCACACCAAGCACATTCGCCAGCGTCAACCCGCTGAACATGATCGTGATCGCCTGCGACCTCTGCTCGCGCGGCACCGCGCTCGCCGCCACAATGCTCCCAATCCCGAAAAACGCTCCATGGCAGAGCGCCGTCAAAATGCGCGCCGCCATCAGCAACCCATACGTCGGCGCCAGCGCACACGTCACATTCCCCACCAAGAACATCCCCATCAGCACCAGCAAGGCCCGCTTCCGCTCCATCCGCGCCACCAGGAGAGCCACGATCGGCGACCCCAGCGTCACGCTCAGCGCATACGCCGAGACCAGCAGCCCCGCCCGCGGAATACTCACCCCGAAGCTCCGCGCCAGGTCCGGCAAAAGCCCCATGATGACGAACTCAGACGTGCCGATCCCAAAGGCCGCAATCGCAAGGGCAAACAAAGGTTTACGCATGGTGTCCTCCTATCATCGCCTGCCTCGCATGCGTGGCCAAGCCCCCGGCCTCAAACTCCGACGCACTACCCCATCCGGTACAGCCAACCGACGCCATCCCACTGCCCCGCAACCCACTCATTTACCATCGACCTCGAACCCAGATGCCCGACACCACCCCTCATCAACCCCGTCCCCGCGTCCTCTCCGGCATGCGCCCCACCGGCCCGCTCCACCTCGGCAACTACATGGGTGCCCTCAAAAACTGGATCGATCTCCAGAACCAGCGCGACGAGCACGGCCAACCTGTATACGACTGCTTCTTCTTTATCGCCGACTGGCACGCCCTCACTACCGACTACGCCGACCCTAGCCGACTCAAGCAAAATGTCTTCGAGGTCGCGCTGGACTTCCTCTCCGCCGGCCTCGATCCCGCGCGCTCCACCATCTTCATCCAGTCTCACGTCCCCCAGCACGCCGAACTCAACCTCCTCCTCAGCATGATTACCCCGCTCTCCTGGCTCGAACGCGTCCCCACTTACAAGGATCAGCAGGAGCAGCTCAAGGAAAAAGACCTCGCCACCTTCGGCTTCCTCGGCTACCCCCTCCTCCAGTCCGCCGACATCCTCCTCTACCGCCCCCACTTCGTTCCTGTAGGCCAGGACCAGGTCGCCCACGTCGAGATCACACGCGAAATCGCACGCCGGTTCAATCTGCTTTACCGCCAGGAAAAGGAAACAGATCTCCAACACGCGTGGAGTACGAAGGGAGACCCTTGCTCCTATGAGCAACGGCAGTTCTCAAAGCTCCTCCCCGAACCCCAAGTCCTCCTAACTCCATCCCCTAAACTCCCCGGCACCGACGGCCGCAAGATGTCCAAGAGCTATGGCAACTCCATCATGCTCACCGACCGCCTCCCTGTCGTGCTCGAAAAGACCCACGGCATGAGCAAACTCGGCCAGCGTCCCCTTCAGACCGATCCCGGCGACCCTGAACTCTGCCCCGTCGGTGACCTACACCGCGTCTTCTCCGAACCCAACGTCGATCAGCACATCCGCCTCGGCTGCACCACAGCCACTATCTCCTGCGAGAACTGCAAGGAGTTCGCCGGCCTATCCATATTCCGTCACACCGGACCTATCCAGACCGAACGCGACCGTCTCGAGCGCAACCCCGATCTCGTCTGGCAGGCCCTCGACTCCGGCGCCGAGCGAGCCTCCGTGACCGCCGAGCAGACCATGAGGGAGCTGCGCGCTGTCACCGGCCTCTCCCGCGATCGCTCCGGCGTCCGCATCGACCCGTCCGCTCTCCCGGCACAGCAGAGATCCGACCCGCGACAACTCGCTCAATACAAGAGCTGGTGGTCCCTCGATCCAAAGCTCCTCACCCGCAACCTCCGCGAGCTCTGGTTCAAGAGCATTCGACCCGTCTCGCTTGAACTCAAAGCTTCCGGCGAGGGCCTTTGGACAACTCGCAAAAATCAACGCGTCTTTGTTGTGGCCGCTGCGCAGGATCCCGGCGCAACGTCCTGGTCTTTCTCCATCAAAGCCAAATCCTATGAGGTGCTCGTGCTGCTCTGCTGGGCCGCCGACTATACGTTGATCGACTTGATCGTCCCTCAAAAGCTCTTCGTCAAACCTTGGGCGGCGGCAAAGAGTTTGGGAAATAGGCAGGATATCGAAATCACAGTGCAGCGCAGCGAGCATGGATTCGAAATGCGCCTTTTTGCGGAGTCAATCAACCTCTCCGGTACCGAGGCAAATTACACAGCTGTTTTCAGCTAACCATCTCCCATGTCCGAAGAAAATCCCCCCAGACTCGTCTCTGATCTCGATTCCCTCTCCTTACCTTCCGAGAAGGCCACTCCCTCGGAGGTCGTGACACCGGCTGCCTCGCTCCACCCCGAAGCCTTCCACCTCCAACCCCAAACCCCACCAACCGAGCCCAAAAAGCCCACCCCAAAACCCACTCCCGCCGAAGCCTCCCTGTCCCCCTTCTCGGTCACCGTCGGCCGCGTCTACGACGGACCCATGGACCTGCTCCTCGATCTCATCCGCAAACAAAACATCGACATCTACGACATCCCCATCGCCCGCATCACCTCCCAGTTTCTCGAGTACACCCATCACCTCAAGCAGGTCGACGTCGACGCCGCCGGCGACTTCATCTACATGGCCTCGCTCCTCATCCACATCAAAAGCAAAACCCTCCTCCCCCGCGATCCCTCCGACCTCCTCAACGGTCCCGACAGCGAAGATCCCCGCCGCGAACTCGTCGAGCGCCTCCTCGAACACGAGCGCTTCAAAGCCGCCGCCCAGATGCTCCTCCAGCGCCAGCAGATCGAGGAGGCCACCTGGACCCTCCCCGGCCTGCCCGCCTTCCTCAAAGACCTGCACGCCGCCAACGCAAACTCCGACCTCCCCGATCTCGCCATCGGTGCGGACCGCGAGATCGCCGCCGACACCGTCGACCTCGTCCGCGTCTTTCAGGACATCCTCTCCCGCCTCCGCGCCCGCCCCGTCCTCAACATCGATGAAGACTCCGTCACTGTCGCCCAGATGATCGACTACACCAAACGCCGCCTGCTCCTGGAAGACCGCACCGTCTCCCTCCGGAAATTGCTCGGCAACACCCACACCGAGCGCGCCGTCATCTGCATGTTCCTCGCCCTGCTCGAACTCGTCCGCCTTCAGGCTATCCTCCTCCACCAGCCCACCGCCGGCTCCGACATTCTCATCAAGAAATCCGAGAGCTTCGATCAGGTCTTCGAAGACCAGGCAAGCACCCGCGACGACTGGCGCTGACCGCAGCCAGTAAATTTGGCCTGAAGGAGACCAGCTATGAACGCGTGTTGATTCCGCAAACCCGCAGGTAGTTACCCCAAGGGGCTAACCCCGCACCCTTGGACCCGCCTCGCACATCCAAGATCCCGAAACCCATCCCCAACCGCAAAGGCCCACCCGCACATGAAATACAACACCCTCGGCCACACCGGCCTCCTCGTCTCAGAGATCTGCCTCGGCACCATGACCTTTGCCGCCGGCGAAGGCGTCTGGAAGCCCATCGCCGGCGTCGATCAGGCCGGTGCCGACGCCCTCCTCAAGACCTCCTTCGACGCCGGCGTCAACTTCGTCGACACTGCCGATATCTACACCAATGGCGAATCCGAAAAGACCCTCGCCGCGGCCCTCCGGAACATCGGCCTCGCCCGCAAGGACATCGTCATCGCCACCAAAGCTTTCGGCCGCACCGGCCCCGGTCGCAACGATGTCGGAGCCTCCCGCGGGCACCTTATGGACGCCGTCGACGCCTCCCTCCAGCGCCTCTCGACCGACTACATCGACCTCTACCAGATCCACGGCGCCGACTCCGTCACCCCCATCGAAGAGACCCTTCACGCCCTCGACACCCTCGTCTCCCAGGGCAAGGTCCGCTACATCGGCTGCTCCAACTGGATGGCCTGGCAGATCATGAAGGCCCTCGGCATCTCCCACGCCAAACACCTCGCCAAACTCGACACCCTCCAGGCCTACTACTCCATTGCCGGCCGTGACCTCGAGCGCGAGATCGTCCCCATGCTCAAAGACCAGGGCACCGGCCTCCTCGTCTGGAGTCCCCTCGCTGGCGGCCTCCTCTCCGGCAAGTTCTCCCGCGACAACCAGAAACCCGAAGACTCCCGCCGCTCCTCCTTCGACTTCCCCCTCGTCGACAAGGACCGCACCTGGCGCATCCTCGACGTGCTCAAACCCATCGCTGAGGCCCACAACGCTTCGGTTGCCACCATCGCCCTCGCCTGGATCCTCGCCAAACCCTTCGTCACCTCCGTTATCATCGGCGCGAAAAAGCCCGAGCAGCTCAAAGACAACCTCGCCGCCGCCGACCTCGTCCTCACCCCCGAGCAGATCCAGCAGCTCGACGACGTCAGCGCCCTTCCACTCGAGTACCCCGGCTGGATGATCCCCTTCCAGAACGCCAACCGGCTCGCCGACGTCCCCCGCATCTGAACCTTCCATCTGGCTCCAAGCAGGGTCCTCTGGCTCGTCGCCCCTCGGGCCTTTGCAACGGTAACGACGTCAGCACATAGCTCACCCATTTCACTACCGGATTTGGCGTACCTCCCCCCGTAAACCCGTACACTAGATAGAAGAGTAGAGAAGGAATTTGGGACGACCCGCTTTCTTGGCTAACTTCCCCCGAATGAAGACTTTGCCTGTAAACGTTTTTGATGCAAGACTTTAGCGGCAGGTAAGATCGTATCTATAGCAAATAATAGACTTAGTGGTAGGGTACCGGGGGGGAGGGTACGGTGCCGGAAGCGCCAGGACCGCCCTCTAGAGTCTCGCGACCTTGTGCCGCGGCCTACCCATCTCCACCTCTCAAAAGCATGATCGGCTCCATCCTCCTACCCACTTGATATTCTTCGAGAGCTCTCTGATCAACCGGAAACAGTTCATCTAACCACAGAGAAGCTCTACTGAGCCCAAACCAGCTATGAGTCTCAAAGCGAAGATCGAAGCTGTCATCTACGCCGCAGAGGAGCCTGTGACGCTGGCTCAGCTGATTAGCCTGCTCAGCCACGAGGCGCAGGCCGAGCTAGACCGCATTGCCTTCGCGCAGCAGACCTTGGACCTTGACGGGATGCCTGCATGGAGCGAGCCAGATCCTTTCAACGATCAAATTCCGCCCATCGAGCAACAGAACGAGCCGGATGACCACCATGGAAACGGACCTCAGGCAAATAAGGAGCGTGCCCGGGCTGTTCGCGATCTCTTGAGGTACCTACTCGATCAATTGATACGGGATTACACAATGCAGAATCGGGGCCTGGAAATACGGGAGGTGGCCGGGGGCTTCCGTCTGGCAACGAAGCCTGAGTACCACGATGCCGTACGAGGCTTCGTCAAATCACTTAAGCCACCATTGAAGCTGTCGCTGCAGGCCCTTGAGACGCTTGCCGTGGTCGCCTACAAGCAGCCGGTTACCGCGCCCGAGATCTCCGAGATCCGTGGGGTCGACTCTGGCGGTGTCTTGGGCTCGCTGATGGCGCGTAAGCTGGTGACGACTGCTGGCCGGAAGCAGGTAATCGGCCGGCCGATTCTTTATAGGACAACAAGAGATTTTCTTCTGCGCTTTGGTCTGAAGGATATTGGCGAGCTTCCGAGCATCGAAGAGTTCGAGAAGATGGCCGGGGAGCTTGCTGAAGGGGAGCCGGTCCAGGAGGAGATAGTTATGCAGCAGACCATGTCCGCGGAGAGCCCGCACACGGATCCGGAGTTAGCGCGTGATTCAGTGGTCGCTGAAACTTCCGTTACGAGCGCCAACTTTGAAGAGGAGAAGGACGCAACTGAGCCGCAGGCGGACGGGGACGGGGCAACAGTGGAGACAGTGACGTCGGATGGCCGTCTGTCGGGAGCTAGGTCGGCTCCTGATCCGGCGCACGAGACTAACACGTCGGCGCAGGAAGCCGCAGTTCAGAACACCGAGTCGAACGACCAGCAGAAGTAGGAGAGCGCTATGGCTGCCAGAGCCGGAATACCGAACCCGAACGATCCACCAAACGCGAACGATCCGCGGGATTCACCGAATACTCCCGAGACGGAGCAGCCATCGACGGTGGCCACGCCGGAGGGGGATAACGAGTTCGCTCCGGACCAGCCGCTTACGCCTGCACCGGAAGGGCTGCAGCGTACGCCCGCGATCGACACCAACAAGGTGTGAGCGGGACTGCGTCGTCGTCGTGCTTACGTCCCGGCGTTCCGTTCGTTGCTCACTTATGTCTTTCTAGAGGAGAGATAGATATGGCATTTGGATCTTTAGAACCATCGCGCGTTCCCCTTCGTACGCCGGGGCGATCGCCTTACGGGTCGCCTGTCGTGATCGAGTCACGTGCGGACATGGCGCTGCTTCCGCAGGTGCTGGGCATTGCTTCGCTCGGATTCCTGGCGTCGGCTCTGGGTGTATACTTCGCGCCGCCGATCTATGGGTCGGCTATGATGTGGATTTGCGCTGTGGATTTGCGTCATCGTCAGCTTTGCGCTGATCTTTGCGGTGCGGGCGACACGGGCGACACCCGTGCTGGCGTTTGGGTTGTTTCTGCTGCTGGCAGTGGTGATGGGGGTGGAAATCAGTCCCTGGATTCGGGTGCTGCTAGGCACGGGGCACACAGGGGCGGTGTTTAATGCGGCGGTGACGACGGGTGTGGGGATGGGGGTGCTGGGAATCGGGGGCGCAGTTCCTCCACTTCAACTACAGGCGGGTCGCCGGGATCGCGGGAGCGGCGTTGATGGCGCTGGTGATCGCCGGCGTTCTGTCGATGTTCTTTCACTTCATCCAGCCGACGGTGTACTCCTGGTTTACGCTGGCGATCTTTAGCGTGCTGATCGTGGTGGACTTTATGCGGATCCGTGCGGGCGGGGACGGGATGACGCCGGTGGAGTTGGCGCTCGGAATCTACCTGGACGGCCTGAACGTGTTTCTGGCGCTTACGCGGATCTTCAGCGGCCGGCGCGACTAATTGAGCTTGAGCCAAGCAGAGAGCCCTCTCCGACGGAGAGGGCTCTCTGCTTGCTCACTGGGGGACTGTTGCTTGCTGGGTAGGTACCCTCCCCCCCCGGGGTGAAGGCTAAAGTATTCGTAACAGGCGACTTGTGAGGGGGGTACCGGCTAAAGGCAATAAATACGTTGGCTAACCCACTGCCGGTTAGCGGGGAAACAGGGTTTGAATGTCATTCTTCTCCTGACGCGAAGAGAGCTTTCGCGACGGAGACAGCAACCACGCGTACAGCTTCAGTTTGAGGTAGGCGAGTACCCTCGCTACATGGTGCATAGCGAAATACTACTTGTCTCTGGGCGGCAGCCGATTGAACACGAGAGAAAGACCGCCTAGTTGACGGCCTCTTCTGTTTCTTCTAGCGACTCCTCAAGAATGTCGATCTGCCGCTTCAAGCGTCCAAGATCGGATTTTGAGAAATCGCCTGTAATCCGCAACTCAGCCCTAACCCCGCGCGGTTTTGAGAGTAGCCACATCCACCTTTCCCCAGTGTCTACAGTCGAGGGCTGTGAGTTCGCTGTGACGGTCCGTGCGCCGGTAACGCTTTCGATCCCGGTATTCATGCTTGCTGCCTCCGTCGAAGTTCCGGCCTCTTTAAGCTCTATCGCGTCATTGACGTTTATCTTAGCATATTCCAAGGTGTCTAAGAAATCGCTAACTAGGCCTCCTACTGCCTTTGGATTGAACTTCTTATAAGTTGTAAGCTCTACCTCCAAAACGTCCCGGTTAGGCAGCCCCGTATCTTTATAGGCCTCCACGAGTTCCCGGTATAGCGGGGGGCTTAGCGCCGCACCCTGCAAGGCTTTCTGCTTCCGAATGTCCGCGTCAGGTAGGTTCAGAATCTCGATTGCTGCCTGGGTGGGCGCGAGCCGTCCGCTAACCTCAGCGACGAGCCCAAAGCGCTTGAGGGCCGCAACAACGGACATTGCTTGCCCATGAGCAGAGTTGTATCCAATGTGCTTCGCGGCTAATTCGGGGGGCGCTCCGGCCCTTCCATTGGTCTCAACTAACTTACGGACTCGCTCTACAGCCTCTCGGAGCCCCACGGCGGGGTAGTTGGGACTGCGCTGCCGCTCCTTCTTCGCGTCTTTGGGAATTTCAATATCAGCCATGTCGCACCTCTATTGACAGTACTGTAGCAGTAGAAAGCTAAACATTCAAACAATCGGTTACGTGATGAGATGTTTTTACTGTTGGCTGATACGGTAAGGAAGGATAAAGTAGTGACATTGAAGGCCGGATTCGGATGCCACTCCGAAACCCGGCCTAGAAAGGAGGATGAGCAAGATGCGAAAGATCAAGCTCGCCATCGTTCTTCGTGATGGAACCACCGTGGAAATCACGGTAACACCGCCAGAGCAATGCTGTAGAGGCGGCCCCGCCCCGGTTGCACCCGGAACGGAGCCAATCTAAGAATCGGGACAAGCCCAAAGCTCAGACGCCAACATCTAGTTTGAGGCTTTCCCACAGAGAAAACAAGGGAAACCCCAGTGAACGCCGCCGCCCCGAACCAACCGAAAACCCTCACAGAAGCCATCCGCTACTACTCCGATATGCAGACAGACCTGCATCAACGCGGTCGCGGCTCTCCGGTGGTCCGATGGGAAGCCCGTATGCCCCAACTGCAACATGCGCGAGGGCGACCGCAAGCACTATTGGCTGAAAACACAGAAGCGGTGGAAGTGCTATTCGTGCCGCAAGCAATTCAGCGTCAAGGTTGGTTCGATCTTCGAGGACTCACCCCTCAGTCTCGATGTGTGGCTTATTGCGCTCTGGATGCTTTGCAACTGCCGGAATGGGGTGTCCAGCTATGAGATTGGCCGCGCTACGGGGATCGCTCAGAAATCCGCATGGTTCGTCCTCCAGCGGCTTCGCTTGGTCCTAAAGGACACCCGCCCTGTGATGATGGGCTCCGCTGATGAGGCAGGGCCGGTGGAGGTGGATGAGTGCTTTATCGGAGGGAAGCCGAAGAACATGCACCGCCGCCGTCGTCTCAAGCTGAGGCTTGCGGAGAACGGCTACGCAGAGAAAACTGCCGTCTTTGGGATGCTGGAGCGTGGCACCCGTCAAGTTCGCGCCACCGTGATCCCGAACGTAAAGCGGGAGACGCTACAAAAAAAGATTCTGGAGAACGTTGGTTTTGGTGCCACGGTCTACACAGATGGATGGCCGGGATATGACGGCCTAAAGGGTAAGGAGTTCGTTCACGAGACCGTGAACCACATGACAGAGTACGTTCGCGGACAGGTCAGCACTCAAGCTATTGAGAACTTCTGGTCCTGCCTCAAGAGGACGCTAAACGGCACCTACGTCGCGGTCGAGCCATACCACATGGACCGTTATTTGGATGAGCAGATGTTCCGCTTCAACAACCGCATCGGTCACACTGACGGAAGCCGCTTCCAGAAGGCTCTAGCTCAAGTCGGCGGCAAGCGCCTTACATGGGTAGAACTGACCGGGAAGGAGGCTCCCCCAGCCGTCTAAGAGCGGTCCTCTTCGGGGGCGAAAGTGTATCTCTTATGAGGCGAAGGCTTTTCGGCCTTGGCTTGAGCGATTGCATCCCGGATTTGTTTTGGAGAGGCGGAGAGGACGGAAGACAAAGCCTTCGTGAACTTATCCTGCGCTTCCGGTCTGGTTGGTTTCTCGCTCATCTCATCACTCTAGCACCGACACTCAAACCGCAATATCTTGGGTTGGCGATGCCCGTAGATACTAGCTAATTAACCCCCGCAATGGAGGCGGGTTTAGCGCGGCATGTGCGGACGATACAAGAACTGATACAACTGCTCCCCAACTAAGGAAACCGCCCGTTTTTGGGGCGGTTCCTTAGCTTTGCATCCGTTTTGAAGAACTGACTGGCTAGCCATCTACATCGTCATTACCGTTCATAGCTCTATCTCCTCACTTGCCTGCATTGCCCTGCCATTCGATGACGTGTTCTACGTGTGGCTCGGCGTACTTAATGAGCTTTCGGAATTCTCCGGTGAGCCGGTCTCGCTCTTTGATAGCCTCTCGATGGACCTCAATCCCGTCAGCGTTCCTCTTGAGATAGACCACGTTCTCCGGCAGAAGGTTTGCCGGAAAAACGACCCGCATCAATAGCTCGTCAACCCGGTGAGGGGATCGGGAGCTGAGAAACGGCTCTGGTGCTTTGCCGGTCTGAGTGCAATGAAGAAGGATTGTGTACTCCGTCATTTTGCCCTTCTCTAATGCAGCATCAAATTTGATGCTCTTTCTTTCCCTCTTCTGACCAGCGATTCGCGGTAATCACTCATTACAAAAGTGCTTGGAAAGAGTTCGGGCTTCATCTCGCCTTCTCCGCTCCAAGCATAAGTGTATGGAACCTCCTCAATTCTTCTTACGGCAACCACTCGTTCGCGACGAGAAGATATGAACTCGCTGCCGCCCGGCATTACGATGTAGCCGTTTTCTCGGTAGGCATGATAAAAAGCCGTGTCGTGCGCTTTGCTGCGGAAACCATTCATGGCCCTCCGGTATAGAGGAGGAACATGACGCACTATCCTCCCGACACCCTCCACCGTACCGTAGAGTCCCAGTACGCCGATCCAAAATAGCACTTTTGGGGAGCTGTAGATCGCATTCAAACCCGGCATCAAGGTTGCGTGAAGCGTACCATACTGAGCTCCCTCATGGTCTCAAACGGCGACCTTCAGGAATCAACAACGCACTTTTAGGACACCACCGTATTTTCTTTAGTTCAAGGCTCTCTCGGGACTTTGGGTTAGCCAACGCCTTTATTGCCCGGCTAAACTCTTCGATGCAAACGGTTTATGGGTAAAGTCTTCAAATTGCGGGGTTTATCCATGTTAGCCCAGCTCCCTATGCGCGCTTCTGATGGCCCTATCTCTATTCTAGTGAACGCAGAGGTAGATTGCGCCAAGTTTGCGGCCCGGAGAGGCAAGTACTCAGGGCAGACGGAGCTTGTGGGTGATCTCAGGGACCGTCGGGATAAGGGTTCTGAGGGTAGAGGCACATAGATCCCTCAGCGGCTGAAGCCGTCTTTGAAGCAGCAGCTTGCGGCACGGCTCACGCGGGGCCCCTAAGCGTAACGCTAGCGGATGATGTCGAGGACGCGGCGCCAGCGGGCGAGGTTGAGGGCGGTCTAACGCTAGCGGACGATGTGGAGGACGCGGTGCCAGCGGGCGAGGTCGAGGGCGGTCTGGGCTAGGTTGCGGTGGGGGTTGGCGGGGGTGGGGTCGTCGTGGGCCTCCCGGGCATCTGCCGGGGCGTTACCGGGTGGGGAGTTGCGAAGGGAGAAGTAGACGAGAAAGGGTTTGCCGACGATGGCGGCCTGGGGGACGAGGCCCCAGTAGCGGCTGTCTTCGCTGTCGTTGCGGTTGTCGCCGAGGACGAAGTACTTGCCGGGGGGGACGCGGAGCTCGCCGTGGTCGACGAGTCGGTGCAACTCCATCCACCAGCGTGCGTCGACATCTGGGTCCGTGCTATGGAGGTGGGGGAAGTTGTCGCGGAAGGGATCGGCGTGGCTGGGGGTGTAGACGGCGTAGGGCTCGTCGAGGGGTGATCCGTTGAGGAAGACGCGGCCGTCGCGCAGGCGGAGGCGGTCGCCGGGGAGGCCGATGACGCGCTTGACGAGGTGAAGCGAGGGGTCGACGGGGTAGAAGAAGACGACGACGTCGCCGCGGTGGATGGAGCTGGGAGGAAAGGGATTGGAGAAGGAGCTGAGGGGGTCGGGATGCGCGAGCTGGTCGGTGAGCTGGTCGGTGAGTTTGTTGACGAGGAGGAAGTCGCCGACGAGGAGGGTGGGCTCCATGGAGGCGGAGGGGATGCGAAAGGGCTGGAGGGAGAAGGCGACGACGAAGATGGCGGTGACGATGATGTAGGCGAGGGACTGGATGGCGGCGAGGGTGTGGGAGCCGTCGTGGGTGGTGGTGGGGCGTGGGACGGTGTTCGCGGAGCTCCGGGCGGGATGGCCGGGAGGGAGGGAGGTGGAGGGAGAGGCCCGTTCCTTCGGCAAGCTCCCGACAAGCTCTGCGGCTTCGCCTTGGCCGAGGAGGACAGGGTGTCGAGGGGCGAGTCGCATCAGGGTTCCTTGTTAGCGGCGGCGTTGGCGGCAGCGGCCAGGTTTCTGGATCTGGGGTCCGGGGTTCCGGCGTTCTGGTCGATGAGGTGTTCGAGGGCGATGCGGGCGGCTTGCTGCTGCGCCTGTTTTTTGCTGGTGGCTTCGGATTCAGCGATGGGGTGGGAGGCTCCGTCGGGGGCTTCGAGGCGGACCTGGACGCGAAAGGTTTTGCGGTGATCGGGGCCGCTCTGGGCGGTGAGGACGTAGAGGGGCTGACCGGCGCCGGAGGCTTGCATGTACTCCTGGAGGGCGGACTTATGATCGCCGATGGCGCCGGTGAGCTTGCTGTCGGAGGTGAGGGCGAGTTCGAGATCGGGGAGGGAGGGAGTGATGACGACGCGGTCGATAAAGGAGCGGGCGACTTCGAGGCCTCCGTCAAGGTAGAGTGCGGCGATGACGGCCTCGAGGGCGTTTGAGAGGAGGGCGGGCTTTTGGCGGCCGCCGCTCTGCTCCTCCCCGCGGCCGAGGCGGAGAAGGCCGCCGAGATGGATGCGGGCGGCGACGGCGGCGAGGTGCTTGCGGCTGATGAGGGAGGCGCGGAGGCGGGTGAGCTCGCCCTCGCGGGAGTCGGGGAAGCGGCGGAAGAGGGCTTCGGCGACGACGAGGCCGAGGACGGCGTCGCCGACGAACTCGAGCTGCTCGTTGTCCCCGGAGGGTTTGGAGCTTTGTTCGGGGGCGCGTTCGTAGGAGAGGGAGCGGTGGGTGAGGGCCCAGCCGAGGAGCGCGGGGTTGCGGAAGCGGTGGCCGAGGAGCTGGTCGGGGGGCGAAACAACTCCAACGGTTTCGGCGGGTTCGGATCGACGCGGCTTCATGAGATCCCCTCCGTCTACTGTATCGAAAGGGTCAAGGGCAGGGGCGTATCCCGGCGGCTGAAGCCGCAGTTCCAATCATCGACGTACGGCATGGCTGAAGGGGGTTGTGGGAAGGTAGGGAGATGAGGCCGGTGCGTCCCCGGCGGCGAAGGCCGCAAGAGAACCCGGTAGCTTGGGGTGCGGCAGGAGCTGTGCCGTTCCGGTAAGACGACTTTCAATTCCTGCAGAAGCGGAGCCCTGGAAGGAGCTTCCCAGGGCAAATCGCCGATTGATAGGCAACGATGGTCGTCACGCAAACAGCATGTCCCGGGGGCTAAAGCCCATGTCATAACGGTTTTGGATGTCCAGGCTAAAGCCTGGACCTATCTCAGAAACAACGGCCCTGTACCCCCGTGGTCCATGCTCTAGGGCACCCCCGAAGCCCGTCTGCGGAAGCCCGGCCATGGAAAGCCCGGCGCTTTCCAGGCTGTATTTACTGGGGTGGGGCAGGTTTGTAGGCGTCCTTTTCGGCTTTGCCGCTGGGATCGATGGGGGTGTTGTCGTCTGGATCGTCGGCGTGGGCGGCGGAGTTTTTGGCTGATTTGGCGGCTGATTTGCTGTCTGGTTTGGTATAGGGCTGGCGGTCGGATTGGGCGGCGGTGACGGCATCGCGCTTGGGGAGGGCGAAGGGCTGTTTGAGGCCCTGATCGGCGGCGGCGCGGGTGTCGGGCTGGTGGTCGCGGGTGGTGAGGGCGGCCTGGTACTCGGCGAGGGCGAGCTTGCGGTTGGACTGGATGTCGTAGAGGCGGCCGAGGTAGATGTGGGACCAGGCGAGGGTGCGGGGGTCTTTGGAGGTGTCGAGGGCGGCGCGGAAGTGGGTGACGGCGGCCTCGGGCTGGCGCTCGAGGAGGTTGATGCGGGCGAGGATGTAGTGGGCCTCCGGGTGATCGCCGGCGGGGTCGGCGAGAGCTTTTTCGGCGAGCTCTTCGGCGCCGGCGGCGTCGCCCTGCATCATTTTTGCTTCGGCGAGGTGGAGGCCGGTGGGGGTGGGCTGCACGCGGCGGACGACGTCGTGGGTGGTCTCGGGGAGGAAGGCGATGTTTTGCGCGGCGCGGCGCTGGCGGTCGACGTCCATGCCGTAGACCATGGGTCCGATGTTGTCCTTGAGGCTAATGTTGTCGCGTTCCATGCCGATGAGCTGGGTGTAGAAGTAGTCGGTGAGGACCCATCCCTGGCGCATGTCGAGGTCGACGGCGCGGCGGCGGGCGGCCTCGGCCTGGCGATTGTAGAGGTTCATCTCGGCGTCGTATTTCTCGAAGGCGGTGCGTTCGCGAGTTTTGGCGGGCTTGGCGGGCTGGACGAGGCCGGTCTGGAGGGTGCGGGCCTCGACGGCTTTGATGAGGCACTCGGTGAGGAGGGCGACGATGTCGGAGCGGTAGACGAAGTCGAGGGGAGCTTCGGCGACGGGTTTGAGCAGGGGAAGGAGGCGGTCCATGGCGGCGGCGCGGGCGTAGACGAGGGGCTCGACCTCGTAGTGGAGGTAGGTGTGGCGAATCTGCTCGAGGTGGAAGCTGCCGGCGGGATCGGCGTTGGGGGAGATGACGACGTCGTAGTTGCTGCCGTAGATGCGGGCGTTGACGGCGCCGGGGGAGAGCAGGGGCTCGACGAGGACGAGGAAGCGGCGGCCGTCGTAGCTCGACACGGGGGAGCGGAGGTAGATGTTGGTGTCGAGGATCATGCGGGTGAGGGGGTCGTGGAGGCGGGCGGTGATGGCCTCGTAGTCGGCGTGGTGCTGAACCCAGAGGGCATGGAGGTGGACGGCTTCGGCGAAGGTGTGGAGGAGGGGGAGGATGGTGAAGACCTGGGTGGAGTCGGGGGGGAGCTCGGTCTCGGCGACGATGGGGGTGAGGTCGGGCGAGAGATAGAGGGCGAGCGAGACGTACTGGGCGACGGTCCGGCCGGTGTCGGCGAGCTGGTGCTGGCGGGTGTAGGCGCAGAGGGCGTCGCGGCTGGAGGCGGCCTCGGGCGAGGCGGCGATGGCGTCGTTGAGCTGCTGGCGGACCGTGGCGCGGACGGGGTTGGACTGGGCGAGGTCGGCGTCGTAGCCGCAGGCATTGAGGGCGGCGGCGAGCGAAAAGAGGGACTCGCTGGTTTCGAGGGTGATGGCGGAGCCGGCGGCCTCGGGCTGGGCGACCCTGGAGGTACTGGAGGAGCGGGGCGACTGGATGGAGTTGCTGCTGGTTGGGGAGGAGCTGCTGCTGGAAGGGG
>JAABUQ010003450.1_pt1 | contig 28951 bp, 25 predicted proteins | sample 5560001 | NCBI WGS metagenome assembly JAABUQ01 (sample SAMN10711888, study PRJNA513371) | rock metagenome | isolation source: Antarctica rocks | place: Antarctica: Victoria Land, Finger Mt nord | collected 2015-12-18 | reverse complement strand
CAGAAGAGGCAGCGAATTACACCGGTCCGACTCGAATGTTCACAAATGGAACTGGAGGTGATGAACTCCTCGATACAGCAACGTTCACCTCTATCGGATCAGTCGAGGCAGGGCAACGCATCTGCGATGGCTATGCTTTTCGTAGCGTCCCTCATTTCCCCCAGACTAATCGCGCTACAGGCTTACTCTTTGTTGATCACGTAACGAAACGACCTTGCGAAGAGGAGGAGGCGCTCGTATATCCAGCGGATCCAACAGTCAGGACAACCTTAGATTACGTCTGGAGCCACTTTGACGATCCTAGTCTTACTATTCCAAGCATTGCTGGCTTGTAGACGATGCGTGGCATCTTTCCGTCCGTCTGTACATTCAGGCGACGACGTCCAGGCGATGTCTATCGCTGCATTGGCTTAAATGTCCCAGAGCGCCAAGGGGTAACACGGTATCGCCAGCAGACACGCCAGGATACGCCAGCCTATATACTGGTGGGGTGATGTAGGAGGGCGATGCGATGGCGCATCGACGCTTGACGGCGATCCTGGGCCTCCTTGCAGTGATCGCGGCGCTGGTCGCGGGCGTCGCGGTGGCGCATCGCGCGGGCGACGCGCCCGCGACGACCACGATCCTGGCTGGCCGTTCTCCCACCGGGGCTCTGATAGACGAACGGACCGGTCGGGCCTTCATCTTCGCGAACGGCGCCGAACGCGACGGCGATGCGTACCTGTCGTACTCGCGCGTCTCGGGGCCGGGCGCGCCTCGACAGACCTTCGTAACCTTTGTGCTTCGCGGCGGCAGCGTCTCACCGGACAGCGGCGCCGTGTACATGCTCGCGCCGGGGTCGTCCACACCACAGCGGATCGCCGGCGGACACTTCTCGCCCGCGCTGGCGCTGGTCGATGGCCCGGCCAACCGCCTCGTCCTGGCCGATCAGGCCGACGACAGCCTGGCCATCGTCGACACGGCAAGCGCGCAAGGCATCGGGCCCCTCCCCCTCAGTGCGACGCCGGTCGCCGTGGTTGCCGCTACGCGGCCCGGGCGTGTCTTCCTGACCACGTCCGATGAAACGGTGGATGTCGTGGATGACCAGAGCGGTACGCTCATTCGTGCCGTCTCCACGCGGCCTCCTCCGCTGTCGGGCGCCATCCCGATCGCTGGCACGACGCTGGCGGCGGTCCCCGACAGGCCGCGCGGGCATATCCTCATCCTCGACTATAGCACCGAGTACACTGCGGGCAGCGTGGTTGTGCTGGACGCCCGCGACGGGCACGTGCTCCACACGGTCACGGTCGGACAGGCGCCCCGCGCTTTGGCGGTGGACGAGGCGCGGGCGCACGCCTTTGTGATCGGCGGCGCGGGCATCGACGTACTCGACACGCGCCGGCTCGCGCTGCTGCGCACGATCCCGCTTGCCTCGCCCATCCCCGGCTCCTCTGATTCGCGCCCCGCCGTCACGACGCTAGTGGACGAGCGGACGGGACGCCTGTTCGCCGCGGCCGACAACGGGACGGTGTACGTGGTCGATACGGCGAGCGGTCGGCTGGTGAACACGGTACAACTCGTCGCGCCGGGCAGGTTTCAGTTCGACATGACCGCTCCCCCCTTGCTGGCCGACGACAGGACGGGCCGCGTCGTCGTGCCCGGCTACGACGGCGTGACGGTCATGGATGCGCGTAGCGGCGCCGTGACGGGCTCCTTCAGCACAGCAGGGACCGCGAGCCCGCTGCTCGCGGGGATAGTTGAACCGGACAGACCGGGCGTCGCAATCGACTCACGGACCGGTCGTTTGCTCGTCACCTCCCAGGGTCTGTCCCACTACGCCGCCACCAAGAGCCGCTTCGGATATATGCAGATGCAGGTGTTCGACGGATCAGGGACGGTTAGCGTGCTGGACGGCCGCAGCGGCGCCCTGATCCGTACCCTGCCCGTTGGCCTGACGCCCGGCGCCATTGCGATCGACGGGCGCACCGACCGGGCGCTTGTGCTCGACAACGGCGGCGCGGTGGCGGCGAACGACCCCTGGGCCTGGCTACCCGGCTGGCTGCGCGGCCGGCTCCCCTTCCTGCCAGCGCCTAATCCGCCGCCTCGCGTCGTGCCCTCCGGCGTCGACATCGTGGACCTGCCCCGCTAGCAATCTACATCCTACCGTATCGCGTGCGCGCCCAACAGGTCGTGATCCCGCGGGTCATCCACGGCGCTCGACAGCGGACGTAGACGGATGAGGCAAGTCCGCCAGGGCCTCGTCGACGGCCTGTTCCATCGTCAGCGCCCCGCCCGCCGCGAAAGCCTCATCGAATTGGAGCTGCCCCATCAGGTCCCGCGGGCGGCTGACCGCCCGCTCGTGGCGCGGCCGTTCGTTGGGGGGCAGCGGCGCGCCCAGCGCCAGGCGCAGGGAGGCGGCCGCCCCGTACAAACGCGCCGCGCGCGCCGGCTGCCCGCCCGACGCGGCAACCGCCGCCAGCCCTTCCAGCGCGTAGGCCACGCCCCAGCGCGCGCCCGCCTCTATATAGAGCGCCAGACTTTATAGAGCGCCAGGCTTTGCGCCAGCAACTCCGTGGCGCGCGCGTCGTCGCCCTGCTCGTGCATGACGTCGCCCATGTTGTTGAGCGCGATGGCGATCACGCCCTTATTTCCCGACCCCTGCGCCATGGCTAGGCTTTCCTCGTAACAGGCCATGGCGCGCGCGAAGTCGCCCCGCTCGCGGTGCAGCAGGCCCAGGTTGCCCAGCGCGGCGGCGACGTCCTGCATGGAATCGACGTCCCGCGCGATGGCTAGGCTCTCCTCGTGCAGGGGCAGGGCGCCGGCATAATCGCCCTGTTCCTGCCGCGCGACGCCCAGGCTGGTGAGGGCGAGCGCGAGGTAGCGCCGCTCCCCCCGCGCTCGGGCCAGCCCGATGGCCCGAGCGTGCAGCGCCATGGCGCGCGCATGGCCGCCCTGCTCGTGGGTCACCCCCGCCAGCGCCGTGAGCAGGGCGGCCAGGCCCGTTTTATCCTCCAGGGACTCGTACAGGGCCACGCCGCGCTCGAACAGCCCGCGGGCGGCCTGGCGGCCGCCCTGCTCCCTGGCCAGATGGCCGGCCGCGTAGAGGGCCGTCGCGTACGCCGGAGACGCGACGGCCGATTCTGATGCACGCTCCAGAGCCGTGGCCAGCCAGGCGCGCCCTTCGGTCGCCTGGCCGCGCATATACCAGTAGCGCGCCAGGGCGTTGGCGAGGCGCGGCAGCGCGTCGGAGTCCCGCTTGTGCTCGGCGCTCCAGGCCAGCGCGGCGCGCAGGTTGTCCCCGTCCACGTCGAGGACCGCCAGCCAGGCTGCCTGCTCGGGACCCGTCAGGTACGCTTCCGCCCGCTCCGCCAGCCCCATGTAGTACGTCGCGTGGGTCCGGCGCGCCGCCTCCGTCTCGCCATGCGCCGCCAGTTGCTCCCAGGCGTACGCGCGGATGGTCTCCAGCATCGCCACGCGCGGCTTGGCCTCCTCTGCCTCCGCTCCCCCGGGATTCGCGCGATCCCGATAGAGCAGGCTCTTGTCGAGCAACGACTCCAGGCCGTCGAGCGCGTCGATCCCGAGGTCGCCCAGCGCCTGGCAGACGGCCGCCACGGCGTCGAGGGTGGCGCCTCCCGCGAAGACGGACAGGCGCGCCATCAGCCGCTGCTCCGGCGCGTCGAGCAGCGCATAGCTCCAGTCGATGGCCCCGCGCAGCGTGCGCTGCCGGTCCGTCGCGTCGCGCGTTCCCCGCGTCAGCAGGCCCAGGCGGTCGCTCAGCCGCGCCAGCAGGGCGGGAGGCGCATAGAGGCGCGAGCGCGCTGCCGCCAGCTCGATGGCCAGCGGCAGCCCGTCGAGGCGCACGCAGATCTCCGCCACCACGGGCGCCAGCGCGGGGGTCAGCGCGAGGTCCGGTTGCACGGCCTGCGCCCGCTGCATGAAGAGCGCCACCGCGGGAACCTGCCCCACGTCCGATGGCGGCGGGAGGCGGCGCAGGTCGGGCACGGCCAGCGGCGGGACCGCGAAGGTGTGTTCCCCGACGACGCGCAACAGGACGCGGCTTGTGACCAGGACCGTCAGCGCGGGGCAGGCCTGGAGCAGCGCGGCGACGTGCGGCGTGGCGGCAAGCAGGTGCTCGATATTGTCCAGCACCAGCAGCAGGCGCTTCGTTCCCACGGCCTCCTGGATGAAGGACAGGGCGGGCCAGCCCACCCTGTCCTCAACGCCCAGGATGCGCGCGATGTGGGGGACCACGAGCGTCGCGTCGGTCAGCGGCGCGAGGGGCGCAAAGGCGACGCCGTCGGGGTAGGCGTCGGCCAGGCCGGCGGCGACGTGCAGGGCAAGGCGCGTCTTGCCCACGCCCCCGGGACCCGTCAGTGTCAGCAGGCGGATGTCCGGCCGTCGCAGCAGGTGCGCCACGGCGGCCTCCTCGCGCTCGCGCCCCACCAGCGGGGTAAGGGCGGCCGGCTGGGCGGCGAGCGGCAAGGCCATGGATGCGGGCGCCGGCGCGGCAATGGGCATGGGAGCGGCGCCGCTGGCGGATGGGTCGGGCGCGTCGGACTGGATGGCCGGAGCCGGGCGGACATAAAGAGCGGCGCGCTCTTCCGCTGAGAGCTGTAGGGCGTCGGCAAGCAACTCCAGGGTGCTGCGACGGGGGACGCTCCCGCGCCCGCGTTCGATTTCGCTGATGGAGCGCGGGCTGACCCCCGCTTGCTCGGCCAACTCCTCCTGCGTCAATCCGGCGGCGAGCCGATAGCGTCGTAGCAGGTCGCCGACGGTCGCGCGCGTGTCCCTGTCCATCGCCATCGTCTTAGCTGCCCAGGATATTGACTGCGCGCGCCGCGACCAGGGCGATGGTCAGCAGCGAGATGAGGGCCTGGACCGCCATCAGCGCCTTGGCCCAGGGCGTCAGCGGCATCGTGTCGGTGGGGCTGAAGGCGGTGGCGTTGGTAAACGAGACGTACACGTAGTCCATGAACGTCGGCGACCAGTGCTCGTGCGTGCAGTGCGGCGTCGTCATCTGCGGGAAGAGGAAGTCCGGCTGCCGGTGGTCGGGATGGCTGCGGTCGTCCGGGCCGCCGCGGTCAAGCTCCCAGTACCACAGGCCGAACACGAGCACATTGGTCAGCCAGATCAGGATCGACGAGAAGAGCAGCTGCGACCCCCCGATCGTTTGCCCGTTCACTTTCCCTTGTAATAGGGCGTGGACGAGCAAGGCCAGGGAGATGATATTGGCCGCGTTGACGAGCGCGATGAGCCCGACGGCGCCGTAGCGCTGCCAGCGCGGTTCGTCTTTGCGCCGGTTGGGCGCGGCGATACTGAGGGGGATCAGCAGCGCCAGCTCGAAGAGGGGCAGCAGCCAGTTCGGGCCCAGCGTCAGCTTTTCGGGCAGGAACACATACAGCGCCAGCGCCGCGAGCACGGCGAGCGAGGCCGGCCAGCGCGGTTCCCCGTGCGTCGGCACGCCCCACGCGGCGTCCCCCTGCCGTGTCCCCTGCGTCCCCTGCGTCCCCCGTGTCCCCCGTGTCCCCCCGGTCCCCCGTGTCCCCCGTGTCCCCCGTGTCCCCTGCGTCGGCGCGCTCGTGCTCATGTTGTCCCTCTGCTCCTCGTCACATAACCGCGAGCGCAAGGCCCGTCGGTTGGGAGGCTCTATCACCCGACACCCTGACATGATCCATGCCACACAGGCCCCTAACCCGAATTATCCATGAGGACACGACGTAGCCGCAAATACACGCGCATGAACAGATATAAGCAAGAACGAATGGATTGTCGCCTACGCGTCCTTGTATAGATATCCATGTGCGTGTATGCGCGTCCATGCGCGGCCCGTTTCCCTGCGCGCATCATCCGAGCTAGTCGCGCGGCCGGCGGCACACGCGGCGGCGAGATCGGGTAGTATAGACGGTAGTGGCGCCGAGACCGCGACGGCGCCGGCATCCGGTACCCCCGGAGAAAGAAGGCCCGGACGTGGAACGCTGTATCGTCGGCGGCGGACGCCTGGCTCTGGTCGCGGCTCTCCTCGCCGTGGCCGCCGGGCACGCGACGCCCCACACAATGCCTGCGCGCCTGACCGGCGCCGCGCATGGCGGCTATGACACCGCGTATGGGAACGGCCACTTCGGGCACTGGACGACGGATCGCTTCGGCCTGCCCGCTTTCGTCTACACGGCCGACGAGGCGCGCGACCCGGCGGCGCGCTGGAGCGACAACGCGGGCGCGGCGCCGCCTGGACCATCCGCCCCTACGATAACGGATAGCCTTGGAGGTGTGACGGTGGCTGCGGACCCGGTCATCGAGACCTACTCAACCGGAACCTGGTCCTGGCCGGCGTGACCGTGGACGTGCTGCGCCCCGTGGAGCGCTCGCTGACGGAGGTCTTCTTCGCGCTCAACGAGGAAGCGGAGCCCACCAAGGGGCCGGCCCACGAGAAGGGCGCGGAGACTGCCGCCGCAACTGGCGCATGGCGACGCGGTCCACAGACGGGCTGGTTCGGCGTCTTCACGGACCCCACCGGCAACCGGGTTGCCCTGTACACCAGCATGCCCCACCAGGGCTAAGCACCTCGCCTCGTTACACCGTACCATTTTGGAGGGGCCGCGACGATCTGATCAATCGTCGCGGCCCTCTGTGCTGATGTCGCCGTACCAGGATACCGGTTCCTCACATCGTTTGTAGCTTCGATGGGGCGCCGTACGTTTTATCTACAGACTATCTATGAGACGCACGACGAGTGCGGGCGATAGATAGAGCGGTAGGAGCGCACAACTGCGATCTCTTGCCGCGCCCGATAGAGACAGGATCGGTAGAGGAACGATGAGACAACGTCGCGTCGCATTGGGTATGGCGGCGGTCATCGTGCTGGCGTTGGGTGGGATAGCGGTTCTACACGGCGCCGCGACCGCGACATTGATGCGTATCGTTGCCGTCGGAGGAACACCGGTCAGCTTGGTGCTGGATAATCGAACGGAGCGCGTCTTCGTTGCGGGCGCGGCCGGCAATGGCGTTGCCGTGCTCGATGCGCAAACCGGACACCTCATGGGTATGGTTGCTCAGAACACGTTTCCCGGCATAGGTGTCGTCGACACGCGGCACAACCGCGTCTTCTTTCTCAATCTGGCCGGCCTCAATCTTACGGAGATCAATGGGACGACCGGACGTCTGGTGCGCGTGATGGGCCTCCTGGCGACGCCGCACGCCGTAGGCGGACTGGTCGTGGTTCCACGGACGGGGCGCGTCTTCGTCGCCGACAGGTCCGCCGAGACGGTCAGCGTCTTCGATGGCGCGAGCGGTGCGGTTGTGTCCGTGCTCCCTGCCGACCTCGGCGTCCTCGCCACGGGCGGGGTTGGGCCAGATGCCGTCCCACTGGCGGCGGACGAGCGGACGGGCCGTGTCTTTGTCTTGGGGCCGCGTCCTTTCACCCCCGCCATGACGGCGCATCCTCTCGACTATGATATCCTGGTCCTCGACGCCGACGGCAGGCGCGTGCGACGGACGATCGGCGGAGGCCACGCGCCCGAATCCGTGGCGCTCGATAGCGCGCGGGAGCGGGCGTTCGTCGTCGAACGGGCCGGCCTCACCGTGCTTGACACGCATAGCCTGTCGCTGCTCCGTACCGTTCCCTTGCGCTCAACCGCTACCAGTCCCCTCGTGTCCGGCGCGCCCATAGTGGACGAGGGGACGGGGCGCGTCTTTATCGCCACCACGGCCGGGACAGTGACGGTGTTGGATGCGGCGAGCGGACGGCGGCTGCGTGTCTTCCAGGAGCCCTATCCCCTCGTCGCCCTCCTGGTCGATGCGCCAACAGGACGGGTTGTGGCCGTCGGGGACAACAGCATCGGCATCCTGGACGGTCGTAGCGGAGCACTTGTCCGCCGCATCGCCGAGGATTGGCCGCTCGACCCACTCGAGCCAAGCGCCGCGATCGACGCGCGCAACGGCCAGATCCTGGTTGCCGTTGCAAGCCGTACCAACAGCCCCGGCGTCTACGCGGGCGCCGGAAGCGTCAGCGTCCTGGACGGCCATAGCGGAACCCTGATCCGTCGCATCCCCGTCGGTGTTGCCCCCGTGGCCATTGCCGTGGATGACCGCACCGGACGGGTCTTCGTCCTGAACCAGGGCGGCGCGGTCACGGTCACCGATCCCTGGGTCTGGCTGCCTGGTTGGCTGCGGGATCGACTACCGTTCGTGCCACGCGGCGCTTCATGTCCCTGTACGCGCATCGTCCCGGCCAGTGTTAGTATGATAGACCGCTCTCGATAGCTATTCCGACGCCGCGGATCACCAACGAGTGCGACGACCGACGCGGGCGCCGTACCTGCCCCCCTCTCCCGCGCACGGAAGAGCCGGTTGGGCTGTCGGCTCCGCGGAGCCGAGAGATCAATCCGCATGGGCCGGGGGTGAGGGCCGCTACCGCAGCTTGCGCATGAGGGTCTGGTAGAAGTAGTCGCGGCGCTGGCTGCGCAGGAAGCGGGCGGTGTAGGGGCTGATGCCCATGACGGCGGTGTCGCCGTCGTGCATGGGCACGTCGTCCTGGCCGTCGATGGAGAGCGCGGCCTCGTGGTCGGTCAGCGCGGTCAGGGTGACCTCGGTATTGGAAGGCACCACGATGGAGCCGGTTGGGCGCGGGTGGGCGCAGATCGGCGTGATTACCAGGTCGCGCACCTCCGGGTGCAGGATGGGGCCGTCCGCCGCGTGCGAGTAGGCCGTGGAGCCCGTCGGCGTGGCCACCAGCACGCCGTCGCCCTTGTAGGTGGCCAACTCCTGGCCGTTGAGGAGCACGGGGACGCGCACCACGCGCGAGAGCGAGCGGCGGCCCACCACGGCCTCGTTGAGGGCCTGGTAGTGGGCCAGGGGCTGCTCGCCGCGACGGTGCTCGACCCGCAGCATGATACGCTGCTCGATCCAGTAGGCCCCGCGCACCAGCGGCGGGATGCGCGCGGACACGTCGGCTGGCTCGATCTCGGCCAGGAAGCCCAGCTTGCCCAGATTAATACCCAGCACGGGCGTGTCATAGAGCGCGGCCACGCGCGCCGCGCGCAGGATCGAGCCGTCTCCCCCCAGGGTGATGGCCACGTCGACGCGCGGCATCAGCTCGTGCAGCTGCGCCACGTCCCACACCGAGCCGCGCGAGACCTGCAAGGTGCAGTTGTCGAGCGCGGCGCAGACCTCGTCGGCGATCTCCCGCGAGCGTGGGATCTTGGGGTGCAGCAGCACCGCCGCGCTCTTGATAGGCGGCATCGTCGCCTCGCCCACCTCCACTACTTGTCCGACCATCTCATCCGTCGCCATGGCTCTGTTGTCTCCCGTCCGCCGACACGATCTGTACTGGTCCGGCTTTCCCTATTGTGCCATAACCTGCTCGATAGCCGCATCGCGGCCGAAGGGCGCATCGGGTGATATCTTGCTCCACAGGACCAGGAACTCGCGGTTGCCGGAGCGGCCCAGCACGGGCGAGTTGACCAGCCCCGCGGCGTGCCAGCCCTCCGCCTCGGCCTCGGACAGTACGCGCGCCAGCACCGCGCGGTGCGTTGCCGGGTCGCGCACCACGCCGCCCTTGCCGACCTGCCCGCGTCCCGCCTCGAACTGCGGCTTGATCAGGGCCGCCACGCGTCCATCTGGCGACAGTAGCCTCCACACGGTGGGCAAGACCTTGGCCAGCGAGATAAATGAGACGTCGATGACGGCCAGGGCGGGCTGCTCGGGCAGCGACTGCAGGTAGCGGATGTTGGTGCGCTCCATCACCACCACGCGCGGGTCCTGGCGCAGCGTCCAGGCCAGCTCGCCGTAGCCCACGTCCACGGCGTAGACGCGCAGGGCGCCGCAGCGCAGCAGCACGTCGGTGAATCCGCCCGTGGAGGCGCCCACGTCGAGCGCCACCAGGCCCGTCGGGTCGAGCCCGAAGCGGTCCAGGGCGTGGGCCAGTTTCTCGCCGCCGCGCCCCACGTACTCCGTCTCTGGCTGGTCGACCGAGAGCGGCGTCTCCTCGTCGAGGGCCTCGCCCGGCTTGGTATAGACGCGGTCGCCGTGGCGCACGCGCCCCTCCATAATATAGGCCTGGGCGCGCGTACGGCTCTCGGCCAATCCCCTTTCCACCAGCAGGACATCGAGACGCTTCTTGTGGGCCATACTGCGTGCATTCTCCTCAACAACCAGGCCGAGCACTGCGCGTACTACGAGTCGCCATGTAAGAATCGGCGCAGGAACGTCTCGGCGTCGCCGCTGCCGACGAGTTGCTCCGCCAACGGCCTCAAGTGCGCGACGAACGCTGGGCGATGCTCGGCTAGATTCTTTTGCAGGAAGAATAGGATCATCCAGGCGACAGCGTCCGCCAGCAACGGCGGCACGGCGTCGTAGCCGTCGAGCAGAGCGGGGAGGATGCGACGGTTGCTGCGTCCCGCGACGGCGACCGCCAGTTGTGCGAGGTCCCAAGCCGGCAGGCCCTGTTGCCCGAAAGGGTCGATGACTTTGGGGCCATCGGGCGTGAGCAGCACGTTGAGGGGCACGAGATCGCCGTGCAAGAGTACCACGCGCGGCGGTTGATAGGCAAACAGACGAGTAGTGATGTTCTGCCCGAGTGAGCGCATCGCGGGCGACAGGAGTGACCAGCCTTCTTGAATAGGTAGGACGAACAGATCGCGAACGGGTGGGAGTTCAGGCGGTGGCGCCACGCTATGTAAGCCACGCAGCATGCGGCCGACTGCCGTGGCATCGAGCGGTTCCTGGTCGGGAAGCTGCGCTATAGATGGACCTTGTAGCCATTCGGTTAGGTAGAGGTCCGGTTCTTCGAGCACGGCTACAAGTCGCGAGGCCAGTCCACTCTCGCTCCACCTACGCAGAGCGGCAATCTCGCTCAGTCCGCGCTCGGGCGTTGTTCGCTTCAGGACAAGTTGCCGCCCGGTCCGATCCCGCACCTGTGCGACGAGAAAGGAGCGGGCGCCCGCGTTTGTCTCGCTCTCCGCGTATACGGCTATAAGATCGAGCTTGTAGCGGTGACAGAGAGAGACGACCGGTCCTGCTACCCGCTCATCGTTGCTGTTCATGGAACAATATGGCTAATCGCTATTGGCCGATGGCCAGATAGCTATCGAACCACTCCAGCACGCGGCGCAGCAGGTCGAGCTGGTGGGCGCGCTCCTCGATGGGGTGGCCTTCGCGCGGGTAGAGCACGAAGCGCGCCGGCACGCCGCGCACCGTGAGGGCGCGGTAGAACTCCTGGCCCTGCGCCGGCGTGACGCGGGCGTCCTTTTCACCGTGCAGGATCAGCGTGGGGGTGGTCACGCGCGCCACGTGGCGCAGCGGCGAGACGCGCCAGTAGGCGTCGAAATCGTCGTAGGGCAGGGCATCGAAGATCAGGCGGTTGAGGTCGGGGATGTCGTTCTGGCCATGGTCGCTGAGCAGGTTGGAGAGCCCGGCGCCCATCACGGCCGCCTTGAACACCGTTGTCTGGGTAATCGCCCACGCGGTGAGGAAGCCGCCCCAACTCCAGCCGCCGATGCCCATGCGCTCGGGGTCGGTGATGCCGCTCTCGATAGCCCACTGTGCGCCCGAGAGGACGTCCTGCCACTCGCCGCCGCCCACGTCGCCCTTGTTGGCGGCCAGGTAGGCGCTGCCGCGCCCGGTGCTGCCGCGCGGGTTGGGCAGCAGCACGGCATAGCCGCGCGCGGCCAGGAAGCCGTCCCAATTGTGCCAGGAGGCATAGAAATTGTCGGTCCAGGCGCCCGCAGGACCGCCGTGGGGGTGGACCACCGTGGGGTAGCGTCGGCCGGGCTCGTAGCCCACTGGACGGATCAGCAGCCCGCGCACCTCGAGGCCGTCGGGCGCCGTCCACGACACCTCCTGGGGCGCGCTCCAGGCCATCCCCTCCAACTGGGGATTGAGCGTGGTCAGCCGGATGGGATCGCCGCCCGGACGCGCCGCCCATAGGTCGCCCGGCGAGGTCGTGTCGGCCCGCGTCCAGGCCATCGTGCCCCGGTCGCGCGACAGCGCATACTCGCGGGGCGTGCCGCGCTCCGGCTGGCCCGCGGCGAACAGCGCGCTCAGGTGTTGCGGGCTTTGCGCCGCGGCATCCGCGACGGGCAGGCGATAGTAGGCGCCGCGCGTGCCCTCGACGCCGGCGACGACGAGCTCGTCGTCGGAGAGCCACTCGACCCACTCCACGTCCATCAGATGCCCCGCGCAGGCCGGGCGCGGCTCGCCGCCGCTGGCCGGCACGACCAGTGGCGCGGCGTTAGAGGGCACGAACGGCTGCTGAATCTCGCCGCCGATCACCGCCAGCCGCGTCCCGTCCGGCGACCAGCAGAGCCCTTTCGGATAGCCGTACACCTGGCAGAGACCCTCACCCGGGCTACCCTCACCCCCGACCCATGCGGATTGGTCTCTCGGCTCTGCGGATCCGACAGCCCAACCGTCTCTCCCGTGCGCGGGAGAGGGGGGCACGGCGGCTTCTGCCGCGGGAGAGGGGAGAACTCCGGCCTCGCTCCCCGCTATGGTGGAGGGGCCGGTGCTACGTGCAGGCTCCGCCGAAGAGAACACACGCTGTCGATCTTTGTGGCCGGGCGCGGCATCCAGCTCCCCCTCTCTGCCGGACGCGGCATCCAGCTCCCTCTCTCCCGCGGCAGGGAGAGGCGCGCTGGACCGGCGATCCCGCGGGTAGGGATCGGGGGGCCAGTCAGCCATGGGGTGGGGGGTGAGGGTCCCCAGTGTGGCGGCGTAGGCGTCGTTGATGCGGGGCGTGGGGGTGTAGAGGTAGGCGATGCGCGATCCATCGGGCGACCAGGCGTGCTCCAGGACGTGCTGCTCGGTTGGCGCGGGACCGTCGGGCGCGGACGGGTCGGGCGCCTGTCCCGTCGGCGAGAGGCGCGTGGCCTCGCGCGAGGCCACGTCAACCAACCAGAGGCGTGTGTAGCGGTCGTCCGTATCGACGGTCACGGCGTCGTCGCGGTCCTCTTTCTTGCGCTTCTCCTCCTCGGGACTATCGACCTCTTTGAGCAGGAAGGCGATGCGCGACCCGTCGGGCGACCAGCGCGGGGCCGACGCCTCGCCGCGCTCCGTGACCAGGCGCTCGGCCTCGCCGCCGTCCGCCGGCATGACGTAGAGGGCGGGCTTGCCGCGCTCGTGCCGGTCCGAGATAAAGGCCAGGCGCGTGCCATCGGGCGACCACGCCGGGTCGGCGTCGAGGCCGGGTCCGATGGTGAAGGGGCGCGGCGGCGCGCTGCCGTCGGACGGGACAAGGCTGATCGCGCCCCTGGCGTGCTCCTCCGCTTTAGAGACCTCGCCGACGCAAAAGGCGATCAGGCGGCCGTCCGGCGACACGCGCGGACAGCCAGCCCGCTCCAGGGCCACGGCCTCCTCAATCGTGATCGCGCGCGGGGTCGCGTCAGTGGTCGCGATGGGCTCGCCGTTTGTATCGGTCATCGTGGGTATCCTCCAAGAAACGTGTTGGGCGCCTCTGGGAATCGTGACGGAGGGCCTGCGACTGCGGTCGCATGGCAGCGCGCGGACACTGCGGTGTCAGGACGAAGGGACGACCGTCTTGCGCATCCACTCTGGTCGCGGTGTCCGCGCGACGCTCCGTCGGCCCACATCCGACCGCAGTCGGCCCATGGCTGACTGGACCGCGGCCGGCCGCGGCCGGCCGCGGTCCAGCGCGGTGGTTTGCCATGCGACCGCAGTCGCAGGCTCCTCTACGGAGAGGGAGCCATCAGTTGATGGCGGCCCCGACCCGGGCCAACGCCACCGGCCCCACGTCCTCGCCGAAGATGCGGCGGCCCAGCGCGCGAAAGGCGTCCGGCGCGCCGGTGGAGTAGAGGTGGTGCGTCGGCGTGGCGTCGTCCGGGGCGCGCAGGCCGCGGGCGTCGAGCAGCGCGGCGGTCTCGGCGGCGGTGATGCGGGCCGAATCGACGATGGCCAGGCGCCCATCCACGACGTGGTCGAGCGCCGGGCGCAGCAGCGGATAGTGGGTGCAGCCCAGGATCACGATGTCGGCGCCGGCGTCGATCAGCGGGGCCAGATCCTCCCGCAGCACCGTCTCGACGCGCGGTCCGCCCGTCTCGCCGCTCTCTACCAGCGGGACCAAGCGCGGGCAGGCGTGGGCCAGCACCTCGGCGGTAGGCTCCGCCGACAGGATCGCGCGCGTGTAGGCCCCGCTAGCGACGGTTCCCGTGGTAGCCATCACGCCGATGCGGCCGTTGCGCGTGGCTGAGATGGCGGCGTGCGCGCCCGGCTCGATCACCCCAATGATAGGGGGACCGCCGGACTGATAGGCGCGGCGCAGGCTCTCCAGGGCGGCGGCGCTGGCTGTATTGCAGGCCACCACGATGATCTTGACGTCGTGCAGCGCCAGCAACAACTCCACGATCTCGTGGGCGAAGCCGCGCACCTGCTCCTGTGAGCGCGGTCCGTACGGGAGCCGGGCGTCATCGCCCAGGTAGACGGTGCTCTCCAGGGGCAACGCGCGGCGCAACTCGCGCCAGACGGTCAGGCCGCCGATCCCCGAGTCGAACAGACCGATGGGACGCGGATCGCTCACGAGGCCACCGGAGTCATCGGAGGCGCCGGCTTTATGGTCCACGCGTTATCGTTGGCGTGCGATAGTCCGGGGGGCGCGTGGCGTTCGCCGCGCTGCTCACTCGTCCCAGCCGTAACGGGGACGGGCGGGACGACCGCCCCCCCAGCCGCGGCGACCATACTCCCCTCGCCCGCGCACGGGAGAGCCGGTTGGGCTGTCGGCTCCGCAGAGCCGAGAGACCAATCCGCATGGGTGGGGGGTGAGGGTACCCTGTGCGCGGACGCGGCGGCGACAAAGGCGCGGAACAGGCGTGCCCAGGTCTCGTCCTCGCGGTAGAGTTCCTCGGGATGCCACTGCACGGCCACCACGAACGGCAGGTCGGGTCGCTCGATGGCCTCGACCAGCCCGTCCGGCGCTACGGCCGTGGCGGCCAGGCCAGGCGCAAGGTTGTGGATGCCCTGGTGGTGCAGCGAGTTGACGCCGACCTCGGCGCTGCCCAGCGCCGCGCGCAGGCGGCTGCCCTCGCCAACCTGAACCTTGTGCACCAGGGCGGCGCGGCCGTCGACGTAGGCGGGGTGGGCGATGGCCGTGCCGAACTCGTACGCCAGGTCCTGATAGAGCGTGCCGCCCGCCGCCACGTTGAGCACCTGCAGGCCGCGACAGATGCCCAGCACGGGCAGGCCATCGGCCAGGGCGCGACGCAGCAGATAGAACTCCGCCTGCTCCATCGGTGGGTCGCCGCCGTCGGTCAGGGCATGGCGTTCCTGGCCGTACGCGGCCGGCTCGACATCGGGGCCGCCCGTCAGCAGCAGGCCGTCCAGCGCCTCGTAGACGCGGGCAAACGCCTCCTCGTCGCCCACGGGAGGGATCATCATGGGTGCGCCACCGTTCCGGGCGATGGCGAAGGCATAGCTCTCGTTGTTGGCGAAGCGCGTGATGTGCAACTCCGGGTCGACGAAGCCGCTGCGCGCCACGTAGCCGATCAAGGGACGGGTTCGGGTCTGGGTCGGCGTTTGGGGTTGGGTTAGTGTCGTCATCTTGTCCTCAGTGTCGTGCCCACGCGGTTCGGTGTCAAGCCGCGTCCTTCACCTTCTTTCTTTTGTCGTTCGTTATCGAACGACATCAGGGCTCTGGCCATGCGGGTTGAACTAATGGATGAGCCTGGCGTCTATCGTGGCCCCACGCGCGGGTGTTCGCCACGGCTTGCTCGTCATCGCGGGTGGATGGCTACCTCATCCTCGACCCCAGTGTGTCCGGCGGCCAGCCAGTAGCGGGTCCATGCGGACAATCCATCCCACAGGCGAGAGGCGCGGAAGAATTCGTTGGGCGCATGGAAGTCTTCGTCCGCGGTGGAAAACGAGAAGAATACGGTGTCGATGCCCAGCACGCGTTTGAAGGTCTCGGCAACCGGCAGTGTCCCACCGATAAACACGTCGAGGGGCGGCCGTCCATAGAGGTCGTGCAGGACCCGCCGCGCTACCCGCAAACCAGGATGCGCCCCGTCGATGCGGTAGGCCGGCGCGCTGCCCGGGTGAACCGTCACCTCGGCCTCAACACCCACGGGCGTATGCGTGTCGATGTGCCGGCGCAGGAGCGCCAGGATGTCGTCCGGTCGCTGTCCCGGCGTCAACCTGCACGATATCTTGGCGTGGGCGGACGCGGGGACGACCGTTTTGCTTCCGGGTCCCTGATAACCGCCGCCGAGCCCATTCACCTCCAGCGTTGGCCGCAGCCATTGACGCTCCAGTGTTGTGTATCCCGCTTCTCCGAAGAGGGCGGGGACGCCAATCGACACACGGTACGCCTCGTCGTCGAAGGCGAGTTGCGCGATGGTCGCCCGCTCGGTCGAGTTCAACTCTCGCGCCGCGTCGTAGAATCCCGCGACAGCGACGCGCCCGTCACTCGCATGGAGAGAGGCGACCAGGGTGGCCAGTGCATGGAGGGGATTCTGCACCGCGCCGCCGTGCCTCCCCGAGTGGAGGTCGGACCGCGGACCACGCACCGCAATGTCGAGCGCGACCAGCCCACGGCTGCCCACCGAAATCGACGGTTCGCTCGCACGCCACATGGCGCCATCGGCACTGAGCGCGTAGCTGGCGGCGAGCCGGGAGGCGTACGCGGCGACGACGCCGTCCAGGTGCGGGCTGCCGATCTCTTCCTCGCCCTCGAACAGCAGCTTCACGTTGACCGGTAGCGCGCCCTCCGTGGCGAAAAACGCCTCGGCAACCGCGACCGGAATGAGCATGGGCCCCTTGTCGTCGCTGGCTCCGCGTGCGTAGATACGGCCATCGCGCATCTCCGGGGCGAACGGCGGTGAGAGCCAGTGTTCCAGCGGATCCGGCGGCTGGACGTCGTAGTGGCCATAGATCAGGATGGTCGGCCGGTCGGGGGCGCCCAGCCACTCGGCGTAGACGACCGGGTGGCCGCCCGTCTCCACGAGTTCGACGGTCAGCGGCCCCGCCTGCCGCAACCGCGCCTCGACCCAGCGCGCCGCCTCCCGAACATCGGAACGGTGGGCAGGATCGGTGCTGACGCTTGGGATGCGCAGGAAAGCATACAGGTCGTCCAGAATGCGCTCACGCTGTGTCTCCAGGTAGCGCTCGGGCGCGGAGTACATATCCGGGTCGTCCTCCCCGTATCGTCATATCGTCGTCTCGACAGGCTAGAATATGGCGGAGCCGCCGTCCACGCTGAGCACCTGTCCGGTACACCAACTGGCGTAGTCCGAGGCGAAGAACAGGACCGCATGGGCGATGTCATCGGCCTCGCCAAGGCGTTTGAGGGCAATGCCCTCCACGAGGGCGCGCTGCCCGTCCGCGCCGTATGACTCCCACTGCCGCCGCGTGGCCGGGTTGCTCAGCACAAACCCCGGCGCCACCGCGTTGACCGTGATATTCCACGCTCCTAACTCGTGCGCCAATTGGCGCGTGAGGCCGAGTTGTCCGGCCTTGGCGCTGGCGTACGCCTGTATGCCGGTCAGGCTGACGCTCCGCCCGGCGCCGGACGAGATGTTGACGATGCGCCCGTAGCGCCGCCGCTTCATGGCCCGCGACACGGCGCGCGACCACTGGAACGTGCCCGTCAGGTTGACGGCGAGGATGCTGCTCCAGTCGGCGCTGCTCACGTCTTCGACCGGCCGTCCCACCTGCCCCAACACACCGCCCGCCGTGTTGACCAGGATATCGACGCGCCCGTCGGCGGCGTCCACGCGCTCTACGAAAGCCGCCACCTGATCCTCGCGCGTCGCGTCGACCACGGCCACGTCGCAGCGCCCGCCGGCGTCCTGGCACGCGCGCCTCGTGGCGTCTAGGTCATCGCGCAGGACATCGTTAGCCCACACATGGGCGCCGCGTCGACTCAACGCGACACAGATGGCGCGCCCGATGCCATGCGCCGCGCCCGTGACAATGGCCACTCTGTCCGTGAACTCGAACTCCATGCGCCCTCTCTCGCCGAGACGTGTGCCCGCTAGACTCCCGCTAGATTACTGCTTCAGGCCGGCGATGACCGCTCGCGTCTCCTCGACGCCGGCCCGCCAGATCGCCAGCATCTGCTCGTCGGGCCGCTCGTAGACCCCGCCGTAGTTTCCGTCGCCGATCAGCTCTTTCACTTCCCGCGGCGGCAACGCGCGCAGGCGCGTCATATCGGCCGGCGGCTTCTGGCCGGACGGCGCGGGAGCGACCCGGTTCCAGGGGAAGTTTTCCATCCAGGAGCCGTGCGACCCGAGAGGATCGACCGCCTGGACGGCCGCCCAGGTTTGGGGGGCGTTCCACCAGTTGTGGACCACGACCGTCGCCGCGGGATGATCCGCCATCCACTCACCCGCCAGCGAGGAGACGGGGCTATTGCCACCATGACCATTGACGAGCGCGATGCGTCGGAAACCCTGCCCGGCCAATGCGTCGAGCAGGTCGCGCACCACCGCGAGATAGGTGGACACGCGCAGGCTGAGTGAGCCGGGGAAGGCAAGGAAGGAGGGGGTGATGCCGTACGCAAGGGCCGGGAAGACCGCAACCCCGAGCGGCTCGGCCGCCTCCACCGCGACGCGCTCGGCTAAAATCGCATCGGTGGCCAGGCTCAAGTAGGCGTGTTGCTCCACGCTGCCCAGCGGAAGCACCGCGCGGTCATCCGTCCGCAAGTAGTCGGCAAGCTGCATCCAGTTTCTGTCGGAGACACGCACGCTCAATCCTCTCCGTTTCTGATCGATACGCCGGTGATTCCCACCCGGCAAGCCTCACTATCTGGCCGCGCGTTGTTGCGCTTCGTTATGAGGATGGCACAACAGGACCCGCGGTGACTGTAGCACTTTTATACGGATAATCGGCGCATCCTATGTTATCTATAACCGTAGACGGCGGCTGGCCCGCCGGTGTTATATAACACCATATGGCCGACAAAGGAGTCCGACATGCCGCTCCGTATTTCGTTCGACCGTGCCCTGCCGGTGCCCATCGGCGTGCAGCTTCGAGGGCAAATCGAATACGGCATTGTGGCGGGCGAGTTGCGCCCGGGGGAACAACTACCGTCGGTGCGCGAACTGGCGGCGATGATGGAGGTTGCCCAGGTGACGGTAAGCCAGGTCTATGCCGCGCTGAAACGTGATGGCCTTATCCACATGCGGCCAGGCATGGGTACCTATGTGTCGACGCAGAGCGATAGCGCGGCGGTCGCCGTCGAATGGACCGACCTGCATCGACTGGTCGACACCATGGTCGGGCAAGCCCTGGAGCGCGGCTTCAGCCCGGCCGAGATCACTCGAGTCGTCGCGATGCGGCTGGCCGCCCCCGGGGCGCGTCGGCCGCACGTCGCGATCGTGGGCCTCTTCGACCACGCGACGCGGGCCTACGCCCGCGATGTCGCCGACCTGCTGGCCGACCTGGACCCCGACGTCACGTCGCATACAGTGGACAGCTTGCGCGACGGCGCGCGAGCGGACGACGCCCGCGTCAATGCAGCCGATATCATCCTGACCCTGGTCAACAAAGTCGCGGAGGTGCGACGGCTGCTTGGCCCGGGACATCCGCCGGTCCAGGGGTTGTCATTCGTGGCGCATGCCACGACGGTCGCGCGATTGCGGGCGTTGCCGGCCGATGCTCGCCTGGGACTGGTCAGCACCTTCGCGGATTTCCTGCCCACGATGCTCCAGGGCGTCACCGCCCATGTGCGGACACGCCAAACGCCCGTGTGTACGGCCCTGTCCGATACGGAGCGCCTGGCTCTTGTCCTGGCGCAGGCCGATGTCGTCATCTATGCCAGCGGGAGCGAAGCAGTCCTGGAACGTCTGCCCACCGGCGCGGCGCCCATCGAGTACCTGCACACTCCGGAGCCATCGACCGTCGAGGATCTGCGTCCGCTCCTGGCGCGGATTCGCGGCGCCTACCCATCCATGGACGAGAAAGCGAGGTGGAGCATGAGTTCGCCGGCGTCACGCTAGCGCGGGCGCCATCCTCAAATCGGCTAGACCTGATCACTCCCTATTCCCTATGTTGGAGGACATCATGATGACTCGTCTTCGTCGCTCGTCATTCTCCCGCTGGACGCTTGCCGCCGCGCTGCTCTCGGCCCTCACGCTGGGAGGCGCCCTCCGCGCCACGCCACATCGCGCCCAGGCCGCGCATAGCGCGGCCACGGACACCTCGACGCTGTCCATCGGCTGGGCGATCGAGACCAAGACGCTCGACCCGGTCAACAAGCCGCAGAACCCCGACATCTGGGTCGTCGTCAACATCTACGATCAACTCGTGCGCGTCGGCAATAACGGCGCGACGCTCCAGCCGGACCTGGCCACCAGCTGGGACATCTCGAACGGCGGCAAGGTCTACACGTTCCATCTGCGACCCGGCGTCGTCTTTCAGAACGGGCAGCCACTGACCGCCGCCGACGTGAAGTTCTGCCTCGACCGCGCGCGCGACCCCAACCAGCTGTGGTCATGGACGCTGGCCGCCGTGCAGTCCGTCGATACGCCCAACGCCTCGACCGTGCGCGTGACGCTCAAGCATCCCTGGGCGCCGTTCCTCTCCGACATTGCCCTGTTCGACACGGGCGTGTATCCCGCGGCGTACTATAAGAAAGTGGGCGCCAGCTACATGTCCTCGCATCCCATCGGGACCGGCCCCTACGCGCTACAGGAGTGGAAGCGCGGCCAGTACCTGCGCCTGGTCAAGAACGCGCGCTATTTCATGGCCAGCCAGTTCCCCATGCAGCACGTCGAGTACGACTTGATCCCCAACGACAATACGCGCTTGCTCAAGGTCGAAGCCGGCGAGCTCGACGTCGACAACGTCCTGCCCTACAACCAGATCGTCGCGCTGCAGCGCAACCAGGCGGCCTCGGCCCTGCTCGACCCCTCGACGCAGACGAACTACCTGACCTTCAACACGCACGTCGCGCCGTTCAACGATGTCAAAGTGCGCCAGGCCATGAGCCATGCGATCGACCGCGCCTCCATCGTCAAGGCGATCCTGTACGGGTACGGTACCCCGGCCAATTCGTTCCTGCCGCGGGGAGCCATCGACTACAACGCCAGCATCCCCGTGCCCACCTACGACGTTAACCTGGCCAAGCGGCTCCTGGCGCAATCGTCGCGCCCGCATGGCTTCAGCATGACCATGGAGATCCCCAGCGGCGACAGCATCAGCAACGAGATCGCCGTCGTCTTCAAGAGCGAGGTTGCCGCGCTGGGTATCAACGTCACCATCAAGCCCGTCGATCCGACGACCCTGTTCAACGATCAGCAGGTCGGCAAGTACAACTTCACGACCAACCTCTGGACCAACGACATCCCCGACCCGGACGAACTGGTGTCCTTCGCCGTCGACTACTCGCAGGGGGCCAAGAGCTTCTACACCTTCTACGATAACCCGACGATCATCCAGCTCTCGCATCAAGCCGAGCAGAGCAGTGATAGCGCGACACGGCAGCGGTTGTACTACCAGATCCAGCAGATCTGGGCGCAGGACGTCCCGTTCATCGCGCTCTACTACACCCCCTTTGTCAACGCCGTGAGCAGCCACGTGCAGGGCTTCCACGAGAACCCGCTGGGCTACTTCGCTCTCCAGGGCGTGCATAAGTCATAACTGGTCGTCGGCAGCGACGTAGCTGACAGCCTGACCTTGAAAGGTCATGGCAGGGACAGACCTTAAAAGGTCGGCGTGGGTGTCGGGACACGCTGGATGCACGTAAGGTGGCGTGCTGGTAGAGACCCTTCAGGGTCCGTGCTCTGCCATGACCTTTCAAGGTCAGGCGGCCTCACAATCGTGGGGGCGCGTCCCTCGCGCGGATGCACGAACGCGCCACCATCTACGTCGCTACTATCGAAGGAGATTCACGTGAGCAGGTTCGGTTTCGTCGGGCAACGCGTGTTGCAGATGATACCCGTTGCCCTTGGCATCACCATCATCACCTTCTTCCTGATCCACCTCATTCCGGGCGACGCGGTCTCGGCGATGCTGGGCAACCACTACTCACCGGAGGCTGCCGCGCGCTTGCGCGCGACGATGGGGCTCGACAAGCCTCTGTGGACGCAATACCTCTTCTTCATGGGCAACTTGCTCCATGGCAGCCTGGGCACGTCGGTCTACTACGAGCAGCCCGTCGTCAGCGTGGTGCTGGAACGGCTGGAAGCGACGGTCTGGCTGGTCGTCTACGCCTCCCTGCTGGCCGCGCTCATCGCCGTGCCGCTGGCCGTCTTCGCCGCGCTGCACCGCGACAGCATCTTCGACCAACTGATTCGCGGGACGTTTATGGTGACCCTGGCCATGCCCGCGTTCTGGTTCGGGATCATCCTGCTGATCGTCTTCAGCGTCAACCTGCATCTCTTTCCCGTGACCGGGTTCGGCGATGGCTTTGTCGATCACCTCTGGCACCTCTTCCTGCCGGCGCTGACCGTGGCCCTGGGCTTCGGCGCGGTGCTGATCCGCTCGCTGCGCAACAGCATCCTGTCGGTCATGCGCACGGACTACGTCGATACGGCGCGCGCCAAGGGGTTGCCGTGGCGGCTAATCCTGCGGCGCCATGTGCTGCGCAACGCGATCCTGTCCACGGTCACCATCTTCGGCGTCAACATCGCTTTCCTGATGGGCGCGACCGTCATCATCGAGAACGTCTTCGCTATCGGAGGGATCGGCCAATTGCTGGTCTCGTCGATTCTGCAACGCGACTATGAAGTGGTCCAGGGCATCACGCTGCTGCTCGCTTTCTTCGTCGTCACCATCAACCTACTCGTCGATATCGTCTACGCCTGGCTGGATCCGCGGGTGAGCTATGACTAGTGTCATCTTAAAGCGGTCTGTTTGCGGCGCGATGAGCCTGCGACTGCCCGGCTGGACCGGGACCGGCCGCAGCCAGCTGGACCGGGACTGGCCGCAGCCAGTCGGGGGCCAAGTCGGGGGCCAGTCCGCAAAGCGAAGCTGGTCGGGGGCCAGTCCGCGTGTGTCGCATGGCAAACCACGGCCGACTGCGGTCGGTTGGACTGCAAACGAAGCTTCATCATACGGCGCCAGACAACCGCATGACGATCGTGCCAGCGATAGCAATCAGGTAGCACCCAAGGAGATGCAGCGCCATGGCTGTTGACGTTGCCAAGCCGAATGCCGTCCTCGTGGCCCGCATCGGCGGGAAGGCGGGCAAAAGGGGCGGCCGGCGACGCCTCCGTATCCGCAATTGGCCCCTGGTCGTCGGCCTCACCCTGTTCATCCTGATCGGCCTGGCCTGCCTGGCCGCGCCGCTGCTCACGCCGTACGACCCCGTGGCGCAGGACATCCTGAACCAGGGCGCGCCTCCCTTCACGGCGGGTCATCTGCTGGGAACGGACGCCCCCTATGGCCGTGACATCCTGAGCCGCCTGCTCTATGGCGGTCGCGTCGACCTGCTGATCGGTCTCGGCGGGACGGCCGTGTCGGTGATCCTGGGGACCCTGGTCGGGCTCATCTCCGGCTATTTCGGTGGCCGCGTCGACGCCGTGCTGATGCGCGTCGTCGACGTGTTCTTCGCCTTCCCCTTCCTCGTCCTGGTGCTGGCCATCGTGGCCATGCTCGGGGCCAGCCTGTTCAACCTCTTTATTGCCATCTGGTCGGTGGGGTGGGTGTCCTACGCGCGCATCGTGCGCGGCGAGACCCTGGTGGCCAAGAATCAGGAGTATGTGCTGGCGGCGCGGGCGCTCGGCTACAACAACCGGCGCATCATGGCGCGGCACATCCTGCCCAACGTGTTCTCGGCGGCGCTGGTCTTCTCCATGGCCGACGCCGTGGGCAACATCCTGCTCGGCGCATCGCTCGGCTACCTTGGACTCGGCGTGCCCGAGCCTAACCCGGAATGGGGAGCTATGATCGCGGATGGGCAGAACTATCTGGTCACGGCGTGGTGGGTACCCACGTTACCCGGCCTTGCCGCCGTGCTCGTGGGCGTGGCCCTGAGCCTCATCGGCGACGGCCTCGCCGACCGTCTGCGTCCCAATGGCTAGGAACGAAAGAGGAGCGCACATGGTGATGGCAGACGATGCGACAGGGGTCGCGGCGCGAGCCGTCGGCGGCCCCATTCTTCGGGTTGAGGATCTGCACACCTACTTCGCCACCGACCGCGGCATCCTGCGGGCGGTCGACGGCGTCTCGTTTGACCTCTACCTCGGAGAGACGTTCGGGATCGTCGGCGAGAGCGGCTCGGGCAAGAGCGTGACCTGCCGCTCACTGATCGGCCTGCTGCCTCGTCCCCCCGCCTATACTACCGGGACGGTGCGCTATGACGACCGCAACCTCGTCGACCTCCCCGAGCGCGAGATGCGGCGGATCCGCGGCGCCCACATCTCCATGATCTTTCAGGACCCCATGACCGCGCTCAACCCGGTCATGCGCGTGGGCGACCAGATCGCCGAGTCACTGGAGGCGCACGCGGCGGTCCCCGCGCGCCAGCGGCAGGCCGTGGCGCTCGAGTTGATGCGACATGTCGGTATCCCGCTCGCGGAGCGGCGCATGCGCGACTACCCGCATCAATTCAGTGGCGGGATGCGGCAGCGCGTGGTCATCGCCATCGCGCTGGCCTGCCGCCCCAAGGTGTTGCTGGCCGACGAGCCGACCACCGCCCTCGACGTCACGATCCAGGACCAGATCCTATCGCTGCTGCTCGCGCTGCAGCGCGACTTCGGCACGAGCGTGATCCTGGTCAGCCACGACCTGGGCGTGATCGCCGAGACGTGCGACCGCGTGGCCGTGATGTACGGGGGCCAGATCGTGGAGATAGGCGATACCGCGACCCTGCTGACGCGTCCGCGCCATCCCTACACGGTGGGCCTGTTGCGCTCGCTGCCGGGCGCCACGGCAACCCGCTACCTGACGCCTATCGCGGGCTCGCCGCCGAGTCTCGTCGACCCGGCGCCCGGCTGTCGCTTCTACGACCGCTGCCCCCTGCATACGGACGAGTGCCGCACCTGGGATACTACCTTGCTGCCCGTCGGGCCCGGCCACAGCGCGCGCTGCTGGCGCCATGACTATGTGGAGAACACGCGTGACTGAGCGGCCATCCGCATCCGCCGTATCCGGGCCGCCGCTGCTTGAGGCGCGCGGCGTCTCCAAGCACTTCGAGGTCGCCGGGGGGCTGATACACCGCCTGCGCGGGCGGCCCATCGAAACTCTCAAGGCGGTCGACGATGTCTCGCTCACCGTCAGGCGCGGCGAGACCGTCGGCCTCGTCGGCGAGAGCGGCTGTGGCAAGAGCACCTTCGGGCGCCTCCTGGTGCGCCTCTACGAGCCGACCGCTGGCGAGATTTACCACGATGGCGTGAATATCCTCGCGCACAACGCGCGCGCCACGCGCGACCTGCGCACCAAAATCCAGATCGTCTTCCAGGACCCCTACTCCTCGCTGAACCCGACCATGACCGTGCGTCAGACGCTGGAGGAGGTCCTGACGGTCCACAAGATCTGCCCGCCGGCGCAGCGGCGCGAGCGGGTGGACGGGCTGCTGGAGACGGTCGGGCTGGCGCCAGAGATGGGCAACCGCAGGCCCCACCAGTTCAGCGGCGGCCAGCGTCAGCGCATCGGCATCGCGCGCGCCCTGGCGGTCAGCCCCGACTTCATCGTGGCCGATGAAGCGGTGTCGGCGCTCGACGTGTCGGTCCAGGCGCAGGTGCTCAACCTGATGATGCGGCTGCAGGACGAGCTGGGGCTCACGTACTTGTTCATCGCCCACAACCTCGGCGTGGTCAAGCACATCAGCCAGCGCGTGGCCGTGATGTACCTGGGCCGGATCGTGGAACTCGCGCCGACGGACGAGTTGTTCGCCGAGCCGTTGCACCCCTACACACAGGCGCTGCTGCGCGCCGTGCCCCGGCCGGTCCCGCGCCGCAAAGAACTGACGCCGGCGCTGGCCGGCGACCCGCCGAACCCTATCAATCGTCCTCGCGGCTGTCACTTCCACCCGCGCTGTCCCCACGCCATGCCGGTCTGCCGCGAGCAGGACCCGCCCCTACGCGCGGTCGCCAGCGGGCGCACCGTCGCCTGCCACCTCTACACGGAGACGGCAGCGCGCGTATGATCGACGGCGTCATCACTATGTCAAGATTAGGGGTATAAAGATGAGGCTGGACGGCAAGGTCGCGGTGGTCACGGGCGCCGCGTCGGGAATCGGACGGGGGACGGCGATCCGCTTCGCCGAGGAGGGCGCCGACCTGGCGCTCGCCGACATCGACGAGGCTGGCCTGGACGAGACCGCCGAGGAGATCCGCCGCTTGGGACGCCGCGTGGTGGTCCGGCGCACCGATGTCGCCGAGCGCGCGCAGGTCGAGCGCCTTGTCGCGGACGCCCTGGCGGACCTGGGACGGCTGGACGTCATGATGGCCAACGCCGGGATCGGCAGCGGCGGCTCTTTCCTGGAGATGACCGACGAGCGCTACGCGGCGATCATGGACGTCAATATGCGCGGCGTCTACCTCTGCGGGCAGGTCGCGGCGCGCGCGATGGTGGCGCGGGGCACGGGCGGCTCCATCATCAATACGGCCAGCACCTACGCCGAGGTGACCACCCCGGGATCGTCGGTCTATTCGGCCAGCAAGGGGGGCGTACGCATGCTGACCAAGAGCATGGCCGTCGAGTTGGGGCCGCACGGCATCCGCGTCAACTGCATCGGACCGGGCTGGATCAGGACCGGTATGAACCCCCTGACCGACGAGGAACGCCTCGCGCGCATCCTGCCGGGCGTGCCGCTCGGTCGCGTAGGCACGCCGCGCGACGTGGCCGGAGCGGCGCTGTTCCTGGCCTCCGATGACGCCGCCTACGTGACCGGCGTCATCCTGTTTGTCGATGGCGGATGGGTTTTACAGTAGGACCGGGGTAGCGAGAGGGATGGACGCGGACATGGTAGACGAGGTCAGGACGATGGCGCAGACGAGCACATGGCTACGGGTGTTCCCGCCCTTACCGTTCTATGAGTTGCGGGCGCGCTCGACCGCGCTGCTGGTGGTCGACATGCAATATCTCGACGCGCACCGCGACTACGGCATGGGGCGGACGGCGCGCGAACAGGGCATCGCGGAGGCGTTGGAACCATATTTCGCGGCCGTCGATCTGATCGTGCCGCGCATCGGGCGTCTGATCGACGCGGCGCGACGCGCGGATGTCCCCGTCATACAGTGCCGCATCGCCTCCGGCGCGGCCGACGGTCGCGACATCAGCCTGCAGCACCGCGACCTACGGATCTTCGCCCCGCCGGGCTCGCGCGAGGCCGAGATCCTGGACGACCTGCGTCCCCTGCCGGGCGAGATCGTGTTGAGCAAGACGTGCGGCGGCGTCTTCAACGGGACCAATATCGACACGGTGCTGCGCAACCTGGGCATTGACACGCTCATCGTGACGGGCGTCGTGACCAACGGCTGTGTCGAGAATGCCGTGCGCGATGCCAGCGACCGCAGTTATCGTACCATCCTGGTGGAAGACGCCGCTGCCGCCCTGACCCCCGAGCAACACCAGACCGCGCTGGGCGTGCTCAAGGACGTGTACTGTAACGCGCGGCCGACCGCCGTCGTGGTGGAAGAGCTTGAGGCGTTGGGAGCGTCGGCGCATCACCTCCCGACCGCGTGGCCGGATCGTTGGGCGGGACGTTGAGCGCGACGCGGGTCACCATTGTCGGGGCGGGCGCGATTGGCGGCACGATCGGCGCCTATCTCGCGCGCGCGGGCGTCGCGGTGCGACTCGTCGATACCGACGCCGACCACGTCGCCGCGATGCAAACCCAGGGGCTGACCATCCGCGGCTTCGCCGAGACGTTCACCGTGCGCGTCGACGCCGTGACGCCGCCTGACCTGGACGGCCCGCTGGAGATCGTGCTCCTGGCCGTCAAGGCGCAGCATACCGTGGCCGCCGTCGAACACCTGCAACCCCTGCTCTCGTCCGCATCAGTGGTCGTGTCCTGCCAGAACGGTTTGTGCGAGCACGTCATCGCGCGATTGGTCGGCGCGGAGCGGACGATGGGGTGCTTCGTCAACTTCTCCGCCGACTACCTGGAACCCGGCGTCATCGCCTACGGCGGCGCGGGAAGTACCTACCTGGGCGAGCTCGACGGGCGCGTCACGGACCGCGTGCGCGCGTTGCGCGAGACGTTGTCGCCGTGGGAGGGCGTGAAGATAACCGACAACATCTGGGGCTACCTGTGGGGCAAGATGGGCTACGCCAACATGCTCTTCGCCACCGCGCTGGCCGACGAGACGATGGCCGACGTCATCGACCGCTATCGTCCCTTGATGGTCGAGTTGGCGGCCGAGGTCTACGCGGTGGCCGAGCGCGAAGGGGTCGTCCCCGAGCCCTTCGACTGCGTCGAGCCGTCCGTCTACTACCCGCCAGGGCGGCGCGACCCGGCAGCCATCCGCTGCTCACTCGACCTGTTGGTCGAGCGGCGGCGCGGCGATAAAAAGTCCAGGAGCGGTATCTGGCGCGACCTGGCGGTGCGGCGCCGCACAACGGAAGTCGATCAGCAGATCGGGCTGGTGGCCGGGCTAGCCGCCGGGCACGGACTGCGCGTCCCGCTCACAGTCCGCCTGGTCGACATGATCCACGACCTTGAAACGGGCCGACGGCCCATGTCGTGGGCCAACGTGGACGAGTTGGACCGGCTGCGCCGGGAGGTTTACGGTTAGCACAGCTTGGCGTAGGTATATTTGCGATCCGGCAGCGGCCTGCGACTGAAGTCGCATGGCAAACCACGGACACTAAAGTGTCTCCGCAGCGCACACAGAGCGCCGAGACATTTCAGCCCGAGTGTACTAGCGCAGGGGGCTTGCGCGATAAGACATAGCCGTTGACAGACAAGAGAAGAGGATAGGAGAAACCTGATGCGCGCCAGTATTTTTCATGGCCAGGGCGACGTGCGAATCGAGCGCGTACCTGACCCACGGGTCGAGCAACCGACCGATGCGATCGTTCGGATCACCCACGCCTGTATCTGCGGCTCGGACCTGTGGCCCTATCGCGGCATCAATCCCTG
>JAABUQ010003448.1_pt1 | contig 28954 bp, 34 predicted proteins | sample 5560001 | NCBI WGS metagenome assembly JAABUQ01 (sample SAMN10711888, study PRJNA513371) | rock metagenome | isolation source: Antarctica rocks | place: Antarctica: Victoria Land, Finger Mt nord | collected 2015-12-18 | reverse complement strand
CTCCTCCGCCTCTACGCGTCCCCCTCCCCCAACTCCCCCTGCAGCACCGTCCCCCTCCCCCTCCTCAAACCCTGCAAACGCCCAAAACCGAAGCGCACGCAGAGCGCACCTGTCGTGGGGCCTAAGGATTGGATCTGGGAGGTCCCCGAGGGGACGCTGAGTAACGCGGGCAGGTTGGTCGTGCTGCGGGACGGTAAGGGCGGGGTCAAGGCGGAGACGACGTGCGATCAAGAGTTGAGGAGGGTGGTGTTTGGGGATCCGGTTATGCATATGATGAAGGTTTATGCGCAGAGGGTTGAGACGCTGGCGACTAGGGCTGTGACGGCGAGGATTTGGGATTGAGATGTTGAGGGGTGTGCTGGTACTGCGTAAGCGGAGGTCTGAAGTCTGAGCTGAGGGTTGGGGAGGAGGCGGGGATGCGAGTTGGGGAGGGTTGTTGATGCGGATGGGGCGGAGGCCGAGGGGTTGGAGGGTGGTAGAGGGGTTTGGAGCTAAGCAGAGGGAGTGGGGAGGCCAGGGGGGCCGAGGAGGAGCCGAGAGCCGGGTCGCTAACGGTAGGGGCTTCACGGGCAGCGGCGAGTTTGGAGACGTTATATGTTTTGAGTCCAACTGTTTTCGACGAACTGATGGCTTTAAGTTTTCTACGCAGCGAGCGGGTTGGGTTTTCATTGATATGTACTTCCTGGGCCAGGGTGACCCCCCCCATGCTTCCTTCCTAGGAATTCCGAGTGATTTCCATTCGTGTTCCAACGAAACGCTCCTGCCAGCCACAAGAAATGGTAGTCACGATGGGCACCCAGTTGATCAAAACAAAAGATTTCCGCTTCTCTTCTTCTCTTCTTCTTTTCTCTCCAAACTTCTCTTCTCTCAAAATTGACATCACACCATGTCTTCATACTTGATCTCCCTCCTCTCAACGATCGGCGCCCGGTTGGGTGGCTTTGCTGCCCACCTGTTTGCCGTGGTACTGGCTCCAGCATTAGATTCGGTACGTCAGCACCTCTTCCCTACCCCTCCCACTCCCCACCCTTTGGCCGACCCGATCGCCCGTCTGGCGCAACAGGTAAATCAGCTGGGCTTGCAAGTTGAGCTCCTTCGAGAGATCCTTCAAGAACGCGAGGAACCAGTTGTGTACGAGATGGCGATTCGGGCGGTCCCCCGTCGTCGTCATCAAAGAACTGAAGCAGCGTAGGTTCTTCCTGGGGTAGGGCGACCTCCCCAGGCTCCCCCCTTTCCCACCGGGGACTGGGGGTGAGCACTAGCGCCGAGCTCGCACTTCTACGTAGTGCTGGTGACTAGTAACCCCTCGGGGTGAAGCTGGGACGAGCTCACACCCATGGTTCAACGCTCAATCACAGTGAGTTGGTTCTTCCTCTCCGATCCACTGTCATGGAATACTAACATATGACATTGACACGAGCACCGGCAACTCCGTCAATGGTCCAAGTCTCCAGCCAAGCTCCAAAAACCTTTTTCGATTAGCACAGCAACACGGTATGAATTGCCCTTCGTGCTTCTGGCTATATTGATGTCTTGGGGGCTTCTCAGTACAGTGTAATTGAACAGACCTGACTACGCCACTTGGCGTCGAAAGGAGTCGCACACGTACCAAGGTATCGCCAGATGTCGATTTGAATTTCTGTTCGCGACTTTTCAAGCTCTCTTCCAGTCACTTGGAACCATGTTGAACATTTTTGACAGGACTTTCGTTTGCTGCATTCAACGCAGGGTAACATGCCGGCACGACAAGGAGGACAAAGCATTGTTGGCTGCCTATATCTCTTTTGATAAAGGCCCCTTAGGTGAGGGCAGATCTCGGGGATCCGGAACCTGACTGGGTCGAGATCTGACGAACTAGACAGTCGCATTTTTGACTTGACCCGCACGAGAAGCTCGCCAACAACGATGCGGCTCCATATCTCGTTTTTGATGTTTGTGTCACCACGCGTCATTGTAAGATTATCTGACATCCTTTTTAGATTTATCTGATAGGCTCTTCCAAACCGGTAATGGTTCATGAGCAGCTGTGCATGCTCATATCGTATATTGAACTCTATCGTTATGTACACAAGACCACTCGCTCGGACATAGTCTGGTTCTTTGTAGTAGTACCGTACCTTTCCATGTCCATCGTCTTGTGGAACAGGATGAAATAGAGTGCAATGGTGGCAAAGTAACCAGTCTGGAAGATCCTTCTCCAACAAGGTCAGAAAAAGTTTTCTCTCCGGAATTTGATGCGCAGATCTCAAACTATGAAGAGCCTGGTCGCCAAGTAGCCACAAGTATTTCCGGGTGCAAAGGAGGAGGGACACGACGGAGTTCAGAGGCAGGAAATTGCTGATGTGCTGTAAGATCTCGGGTGGCAGCGTGAAGAGTTGTGCGCCTTGCTCGCAAGTGTGAGGTTTTCTCTTCCAGATGACTGGAAGGAGGGTAGTGAAGTTGAGCATACTAAAGCCCATTTTGGACTTTGGGTTGTGAGATAGGGAACCGACAGCGCAGAATCCTGAGATGAGGCTACAGATTTCAGGAAGTACGTTTGACAGGTCAACTAGACAGTCTGCATGTATATCCTTGAGGAATTCAAGTTTTATACGAAGGAGTATGGCAGACCTTGCATCACAATTTATCATGACAGTAGGAACTCCGTGCAAAATTGAGCTGGGAGGGAGGTGGCCGGGTGGGACCGAGAGATTTAGGCCATATTGGGAATAGCGGATGATCTGCAAGGAGTTGTTTGATAAGGTTTTTTTACCTTTGAATTACCTTACTTAAGGTAAGGTATTTAAAAGTCTGTTCATTTCAACTATCCTTTTTCCGTTATACTTTTATTAACAGCGTATTGATATTGAATATCGATATTAAATACTAATAAATAATTCATAATCGATAAGCGATCTTTTATATATCTAAGGTACCCGAAAGCGTTGCCGAGTGTTTTTGTACCACAATGTCTGCATATCAGACCAAACCGCCAACGGGATGGAATAGTGATTATGTCCTTCAGCTCATTGGCAGAGACGGCATTGCAATGCTCGACCGTGCGAGGCGTGTTCCACACTGACAAACCCGCCATTACGGAAACTTCCTGGCTTTGATACAATGGGCAGCATGTGACTGTTCATGACCTTACAAGGTCGAGATACTCCGAGTGTATCCACAGTCGAGCATTAAATGCCATGGTCAAATTGCGTTTGTTGAGTACAAAAATCGAACATGTATCTACAGTGATAATAATATTTATTATTATTCAACGATCCTTTTAATGAATTCTTCATATTAAGAGACTTCATACTCCGTATAAAACTTAATAATCGGTGTATAATATAACTAGGAAATTATTCCCTATTATTATATATTTCGATTCTGCTAAACTTTTAATAACGGCTAATATTTTGGTGGTTTGCTTACTCGCTAGCTCGACAGTGTACGTCCAATGATCTCGTAGCTTCCCAGCATGTTTTATTTTGAAGCATAAATCTGATGCCTGTATGTATAAGCCTCAGGTGTCAGCTTAATGGTAGAAGGCAGCCCTTGGGATACAGGACATGACGAGACGACTTATGAGATACGAATTTGGTATTACGGCGACTGATTTCTTTGGGCTGGATCCCATTAGTTTTACATGGATTAGTATTGTCTATTTGATGAATTTACGAAATCTAAGTCTTCTTTTGAGAGAAGATGTGTTGGGAGTCTTGTTCGTGGCCGGGTATGTCGAGGCCACAGCAGTCGAACCCATGCGCAGTTGGGACATTCAATCATTCGATGATGATCACGACTCCCGTATCCGTAGATGCTAGTCAAACAAGTGCATTATGCATTGCCCAGGCCGTTGAATAGGTAGGTAGGTAGGCTGCAAGGTATCTACATTCAAACCCGCTCAGCCGACACCAGAAGAAGATGAAAGCGCTCTTCCCAACACCCCCCGCGCGCCATGAAACTCGAACACGACGGGGATAAAAGACGGAGAAGCAATGCGGGACAACCCAGGCGATACAGATCACGAGTCTCGCGTCTTGGTTTGCTTCTTCGCTGTGCCGATGTGCGTGTTGTGGACCTGTTCGCTCGAGTCAGCATCAAGCTTGTTCATTGAGTCCGGAAAGATTAGGGGGGCTAGGAAGGGGCCAGCCCAGATACCTTTGTAGCGAATTTCAAACTAGTGAGCGTCTCACTGAGATGGGCTTGCAGCGGGCTGATCATGACGAACATGAGGGTCTTTGAATTACCGCCGAGGGAGAATTGGAGCAGGTAGGTCAGTTTGCTGTTCCGGTACGGGACGTGCCCTCCTTCTTTACCCTGCCCCAGAGCGCCAATCACGTCGCCAAGACAGCTCAAGCTCTTGTTGATGTTCTGCGTCTCCTTCAATCGCTCGCCGGTTGCGCCGCTGTGACTTAGTCTCTCGCTTCCGGCCAGGTCGACTAGGTTGAGTGTGCCTTCGCTTTTCTCGCCTGTGATGCTGTTCTCGCCGTTGAGCTTCAGGATGAACACTGAATGGCTTCGAGATGAGCGCTCGTTGGCTTGGGTGGCGGCCACCGAGCGGTTCGCTGTTGCTTGGGTGAGGATCGATTCGACTTTGCCAGGGCTGTCGAGGTCCACGCTCGTGATGCCAGTGATGGTGGTCTTGCATTTCTGCATGTCATGCCTGATCTCGTGTTTCTTCTTGTCGAACTCTTCCGCTTTTCCCAGGAGATCGTTGAGATTTTCGTTGTAGACTTCGATAAAGGATCCCTCCATGGTGTACCTCCAGCCCTTTTCTTCCAAGGATTTGGCGGTGTCGTATATTTGGTGAACTGCTCGGGGAATCATACCATCGTTTGCTGACATTGTAAAAGTCTTTCCAGAACCTGTCTGTCCGTAACAGAAGATGCAGACATTGTAGCCGTCCAACGCGCTCTGCACGAGTTGGCTGATCTCTCCAAACACATCCTGATTTTGTGAACCAGGCCCAAAGACACGATCGAATGCAAAAGCGTGCTTTTTTGTTGTTATGTTTCCAAGGCTGCTCTTCTCCTCCTGACCCAAGACCTCTACCTCCTTCGAGTCTGATGCGTCGTCGGGATAGCTTATCTGAGCGGTACTATCAACCGGTTCGGCATCGAGTGAGGGTCTGACACGACAAAACACTCTGATGTTGCCTTTCAGCTCCTGCACCTGGTTGTGAAGTTTTCTTCTTAATGTCTCTTCGGTCCTTAGCTTGTCATTGGCCTCTGCAGCACTCTTTAGAGCATCTTGCATCCTCGACTCCAAGTCGGCAAATGATTGCGATTGAGTCTTGTTATCCGATTCTAGAAAGTGAACATGCCCTTCAAGCCTGCGAACACTTGTTTCTAGAATGGCGGTGTTGCTGGCTGACGCAGCAAGCTGATCTCGCAGACTTTGGCTTGTAGCTTGCTCACGGCCGATCTCTACTTTGAATTTTCCTAATTCACTATCCAGAGATTGGAATGCTTCCCTCTGCCTTTCGAGATCATGCTCCAATTCTTGCTGACGAGATGCCCCCTCACCATTTAGTGCGTGGACTTCTTTCTCATGCCGAGACCTTTCATCTTCCAAGGCTGTGTCTAGACTTCGTTGAAGGTCAGCCAATCTCTCCGTGTATTCCCTAACAAGACAGCGGTTCTGGGTCTCTGCAGTATGCTGCGCATCCTCAAGCTCCCGGCGGTATTGTCTTTGCATATCATCGAGCCGGATAATCTGATGCCGCCTGGCGTCGTCCAATGTGTCTTGAGAAGCAACAAGCCGAGTTTTGGCAGCATCGAGCTCCGCTTGCAGTGTACTGTTGTTCGAGGCCAACTGCGTCCGGATTGTCTCCAATTCGGCGACTGTATTCGCTCAAGGTTAGCGAAAATCTTGTAAAGACTAGTACTGCTAACATACTTCTAGTCTTGTACACTACTATCGCCTCCCTAAGTGCATTGCTTTCGTCGGTTGCGCCTTTCATCGTCTCTTTGAACGTTTTCTGAAATTTCTCCATCTCCTCGAGGCGACTGTCGGTGTCTGAAGGGTCCCACGCTACTCTTTCGTTAGTGTTGCGGTTTATAAACATAGGCAAAGGCGGCGGTGGCTTCTTGGGGGATTTGCACGGGCTCGCAACAGGGGGAACCATTTTGGGGATATGCGACGGGGTGACAGGGGGGTTTGCGTCTACTTTGGGGAAAGATTGCAAATTTCTGTCATCAAGGCAAAGAGACGCTAGTTTTGTGCTCAAGGAAATCTCTCGGGGGATTTTGGCATTGGAGGGCCTGCGCTCCCAATCGGTAGCGTAGCTCGTGAGGGTGTCACGGTTCCCTCTCAGCTTCGACGAATGAAGGCATTCCGCGAAATGATTGGGGGTTGAGGAAATTGGGATCCTACCCTTCCTCTTTCCAAGTATCTGGGCACCACTGGGTTCCTCTTGGTATGTCTCCAGGGACGTAGCGGGTCTACCTTGGGGGTATGTCGATCGTTGGTATTTAGGTAGCCCCATTGCTGACTGAGGTCGATACGACTGTGCAGAAGGTGGCCGATTTCCGGATCCGACACTACTCGAGTACGAGCTGTTGGAGGCATTTCTCGCAGAGGCGACGGACGATGGACGAGACGAGGAAACCGAGGAAGAAAATGAGGGATCGCGAGGAGCGCCAGCTATTGTGGTGGCTCTGACGTAGGCGTTGACTGTTCGAGAGCTCGGAGGAGCAGCTGCAGGCCTCGAAGTCTGCCCTGCTCGTTCAGCCAAAGTCTCGCGTTTTGGATCTTTAGCAGGTGGAGGCATTGCTTTGGGTCGAGCATTCAAAGACGAGGCCGCCATCTCTTGCAGCTTTCCTGGCGAATGCGAAGGTATCTTGCTTGGCGGGCGGATGCCCGAAGTAAACTTTGCCCAAGGTCAGTCCTGAGGGCAAGGTCCTTGCTCAAAGACGTACCGAATTATCATTGTTGCGATCCATCTCGCATTGCAGGCTTCCAAAAGATCCAGACCACAGTCGATTACTAAAGCCCAGCCATTGAAAGAGTGAATTTTGGCCGTTGGGGGCAGGTCCTCAGCATCCTTCTAGTTACTGCTGGTGTACAATGAGCTTTGACGATCCGGTAAACAAAAGATCGGGGCTAGTGCGCGAGCGGTTTAGTTGTTTGTCTCGTCAGCGGAATACCACCGCAGCCTCGGCTTTTTCAAAAGGTCAAAGTCCTCTCCGAGTTGCCTCATTGGAATTTGAGAAGCGGTCATTGATGTGATTACCATCACCTTTGGGCTTTGGGAAAGCTCATGGCTACTAGTGCACCTTCATACTTACTACACTCGCTCTAGTCGCCTCTGAAGCACGCGGACGGACTGTTGCCTAAGACAATGGAAAAATACTCTCAGTATCGAGACAGAGGTATGACATGCCATCTAATCATTCATGATGCGTAACACTGACCACGTCTAAGGTTCTGGAATCGCACCTTTCTTTCCTATAGCCTCAGAGCCCGCTGGCGTTTACCTGCCCTTTCACATTTTCTTGTTCCTCGTTCGCCTTCCCATACTCCTCTCGGTAACATTGACCTACTTCTTCGTTCTTCAATGGCTGCCCATAGGATCTCTTGGCAAGAAGGCCTCTCTGTGGCTCATACTCGGTTCTCCAGGTGTCTGGTGGTTTGATTTGCAAATTGACGGTGTCAAGAAAGGGTGCGCCTTCAAGAAAACCTCACCAAAGTTTCATACTAATACGCTCAGATCTTTGGCTCGCCATCACAAAGCGCGGCTACCGCAACCAGGGTCTATCATTGCTTCTTCGTACACCTCTCCGATCGATTCTCTATATCTTGCTGCCATATTTGACCCTATATTTACTGCCTCATATCCGTCGACGCGCAAAGTAGAACGAATATCTCTATTTCATGCCTGCTTACGTGCCTTTCAATATCCTACCTACGATCCGCCAGCAAACGCAAAATTGACCGACCTGAAATCGCTGATTGAGAAGCATCCAAATCAGGCTATTGTTGTCTTTCCTGAGTGCACAACAACCAATGGCCGAGGCATCCTTCCGTTTAGCCCATCCCTTCTGACCGCTCCGCCAACCGCAAAGATCTTCCCCATCAGCCTCCGTTATACTGCCCCAGATATTACAACACCCATACCGGGCACGTACCTCAGCTTTTTTTGGAATCTACTGAGCAAACCAACCCATTGCATTCGCGTGCGAATTGCGGAAAGTGTATACAATCAGCGGGTCAATCAAGATGATGTATCTCATGATGACAGAGCGAGCAGCTCGGACACGCTATTGGGTTCAGAGGAGGGTGAAAATATGAATGCCTCGGAAAAAAGGGTATTGGAGCGTGTTGCGAACGCCTTAACAAGGCTTGGACGTGTCAAAAGGGTTGGTCTTGGTGTGAAGGATAAAGAAGGTTTTGTCAAAATGTGGACGAAAAGGTGAAGCGGGTAGCTTCAGATTCTCTAGACCCAAGGAGGGTATGTGAGGCTGTTAGGAATGGCCTGCAAAATTCAGACCTCTCCCTGCTCCGGGTCAAAATCCAGGTTACCACCAGCATTGCAGAGATGCCGTCCAGAGCGAGAAGGCTTCGTCTCTGGAGAAGTCCTACTGATCGCGTTTACCACAGCAAGATCTATGAGGGAAGATTACCTGTTTGGATCTTCATCTCCACCCAGAGACCATATCCTGAAGACTCACGGCAGCAGATTGCCCCGTCGATCTCAATTACATCCTAGTGATAGACCTGGCAAACAGGTTTGCTACATGACAGTGGGATGTGGGGATGTTCCAGTCGGGTTCCGAGGGATAGATTGAAAGGGTCGAGAAGGCGGCAGAATGGAAGAGAAGGGAGCGAATGGATTTGGCAGATTCGGTTTTGCAGATTGCACATCTGCAGCTGATATCAAAAGGAAGAAGATTGGATAGAGATAATGAGAAACGAAACGTGGTCTCTAAGATTAGACATGACCATTGAAAAACTTCAAGGCATGTAGGAAAAGGTTTAGTATCTAGGAACAGATTGACATTTTAGTCAGTATGGACTCATGGAGCGCTGAGCATTTCTAGCAATTGTTTATAGCCAGAGCTTAGCTCTTACAGACCACGCAGCCAAATATTCTTTATACCTTACTCCCGCTGTGAAGGAGCTGGGATACCTTTCGAAGCTTCCAGCTTTCTGTCCTGCAGCTTACATTAGCTCAAGAGTACCGCCAATTGCATGCGCGCAAATGTCTGGCCGTTTCGTTCGTTCGTCGAAGTACCGTAGGTTGCTTGCGACCTGGTCCTAAATTCCCCAGCTGACACGCATTCCAGGGCATGTCTTTGGACGGTCGACAAGAAAGGTGCGATCGCTCCTATTTAACTGGGATTGGAGTAAGGATGCTGACCACGTTGAAGGAGCAATGTTATGACAATCTACGGATCTCGAGAAATGCCTGGGACACAAATCTTGTGAAGGTATAAGAGATGACTCCAGCAAAGTGAGGGATTGCCACTGAACACCGCACAGGCGAATCCGCAATATATCTCTGTCAATTGGGAGGCCAGTGGAGGTGGAGCTTTTGCTGTCATACCGATCAATGAGAAGGGGCGATTACCCGAGCAATTACCTCTCTTCAGGGGGCATACCTCTGTGGTATTGGACACCGACTGGTGGGATCTCCAACGATTAGATCGAAGATTGGGGCTTAGAGGTTGTACAGGTCTCCCTTCAACGATTCGTTAATAGCTTCGGGATCGGATGATGGCAAGGTAGGCTGACGTCCTATCTCTGTACAACAAGACCACAGGCTGATTATGGAAGGCTTTCATATGGAAAGTACCACAAGGTTTCACATTGCGGACCGAGGAGGGCGAAGAACCTAAGGATGTGTCTCCTGTAGGCAAGCTTGTTGGCCACTCGAGGTAAGCCTGTTGCCGGTCGAATAAAGAGGCTTGTGCTCACATGGGATACTAGGAAAATTGGTCATGTTCTCTTCAACCCTGCCGCTGAGAATGTCCTTGCTACCTCATCTGGAGACTACACCATCAAGACATGGGACGTCGAAGCAGGAGCTCCTAAACTTATTCTCAAGCATACTGACATCGTTCAATCTCTCTCATGGAGCGCCAATGGCTCCTTGATGGTTACGACGAGCAGAGACAAAAAGCTCCGGATATGGGACGTCCGACAAGAGAAGCCTGCACATGTTGTACCTGGCCATCAAGGAGCGAAGAATAGCCGAGTAACGTGGATGGGAGAGCATGACAGGATAGCCACAACAGGTTTCTCGAAGATGAGCGATAGACAATTGGCATTGTGGGATATCAGAGCGCCGCAGGAGCCATTAGGGGGATTTGAGAGACTGGATTCTATTTCAGGTGTTTGCATGCCTTTCTGGGATGACAGTACACAATGTCTCTACCTCGCAGGCAAAGGGTATGCGGATACATCCACCCATCATTCGACCTCTGCTGACACACCCCAGCGACGGCAATATACGCTACTTCGAGTACCAAAACGACAAGTTCGAATTCCTCTCCGAGCACAAGTCCTCGGAGCCCCAACGCGGCATCGCCTTTCTCCCCAAACGCGGCGTCAACACCCACGAAAACGAAGTCATGCGTGCTTTCAAAACAGTCAACGACACTTACATCGAGCCCATCTCCTTCATCGTCCCCCGCCGCGCAGAAGTCTTCCAAGACGATATTTATCCCCCAGTCGTAGGTCTCAAACCCGCCATGTCATCCCACGACTGGTTCGCCGGTAAAGAAGCACTCCCCCCAAAGATCGACCTCGCATCCATCTACGCAGGAGAGGAACCAGCAGAGGTGCCCAGCGACTATAAACCGCAATCCCAAACCGAGCCTGGACCCCCACCCAATCCTACCCCACAAGCAGCAGAACCAACCCCCGACCCCGTTCCCTCCGCGCTCCGGGGGCCCCCACCATCAATGACCCACCAAACAGCCTCAATCAAAGACCTCGCCTCCAAATTTAACGACGACGACGACTCCTCCGCCGCCGAAGAAGAGGACACAAGCTCCTTCGAGGAAGTCGCAAACCCCACCTCCCGCCCCCACCCCCCCACCATCTCCCCCGAAAAACCCTCCCCCCCGACCACTGCAAGCAGAAGCCTAGGCGACGCCCTCTCCCCCACCAAACCCCACCCCGACGACCTCACCCAAGCATCCCAGACGGCCGCAGGCACCAGCACGAAAACCCTCATCGAAACCCAAGGCGCCCCGCTGGGCGATATGAAAACCGAACCACTGGCTGAGCAACTCCCTGCGAGTACATCGATTGGTGCGGTGCAGACGCAGGAAATGGGTGGGGGTGGAGGTGAGGAGGGGGAGGTAAAACAGAGTCTGGCTGAGATTAAAAGTTTGTTGGAGGTGCAGGCACGGAGTATGAGGAGTCAGAGTGAGACGATTGGGCGGTTGACTCAGGAGGTGGAGTGGTTGAGGGAGAGGATTGGGGAGTAGGTGGGGATGTGGGTGGGGGGAGGGGGGAGGGGGGAGGTGTATGGGTGGGCGAGCGAGAAGGGTGAGGTATCTACTCTCTGGATATGATCGTAGGGTCTTACGTTGCGGAGGCTCCGGGTAGAGGGATGTACCCGCGTGCTGTCGGTAGGTATGAGAAGTCTCCAATCGTTATTTTCCCCTTGTGAACCTCCTTTCAATTAACTATGCCCCCAAGGTCGTCTTTCTATCCTCTCTCTCCCAGGACCTGCTCTTTCCTCTGCCTGCCATCCGTGATCTTCGCTCGCTACTCTCTATCTGCTGTCGATATTTGGCATTGCAGAACTCAGTCTATTGCAATGAGATTCTTACGTATCCTACCCTGCCCTTTCCTCTCATATCCTCACCTGCTTCATTCCCCTTCCTCAACTCCACTCACGAGTCTCTTTCCCCTTCCCCTTCCTCGACGCAAGCTTGATATCTGCGCCCGCCCTCGTTCAGGAACCTTTTTCTTCTCAACGCTCTCAAGCGCTGAATATGCGCCTCCTGCCGTTCAAATTCCTTCCTCCGTGCGTCACCATCCGTCGCCACCTCCAAATTTGGCGCTACGGGACCCACTGCCTTTTTGGCGTCCCTGTTATTACCACTCTGGTTGCTCTGTGGGGTTTCCGTGCTGGGAGGAATGGTGCTCATGTCCGTGTAGGTGGTGTAATCCACGATGAAAGTTCCGTCGGGCTGTTCTTCTTTTTTGGGCTCGAAGGGGGGGCTTTTGGTCGAGGCCTTGCTTGGTGTCCAAAGGGGCTTCTTTGCAAAGGTGCTCGTGGCTGGAGACCGGCTCTTTTCCGTTTTGACCTTCGAGGTAGGTCGGCTGTTTTCTTTCTTGAAGTGTTGCTTCTTGATCTTTGGGGTCTGGGATTTTGCATCGTTCTCGACGGAAGGTCGAGGTGTCTGATGTCCTTTGGCTTCATTCATTTTCAATTCATCTGGGTCCTTCGTGTGTGATGTCGGTCCATCTATATTACCCTGCCCGTCGGAAGGTGCCATTGCGCGGGTACCTTCGCTTCCATCCGCGTCTTCCTTTTCACACTCATCAACCTCCTCGTCTTCACTATCGTCATCGTGACCATCGTCAAATATGACGTTTCCACCCACGATGCCCATGCTGTCCGCGATACTGTCAAGCTTCGTCCGAACTTTCCGGCTCTCCACTTCCCAGTCACCCCTCACTCGTCTGATCAGCGTATCCTGCAAGTCCACCTGCTGCTGTTTCTTTTTGAGTTTGGATTTCAGCGCAGCGTTAGCCTGATCCGTCTTCTTGCAGTGAGTGATCAAGGAATCCATCCCTCGCACAGCATTGTTGATCTGCGGGTTATCACTTTGCAATCGATATTCCCGAGCTTCTGCAGTCGGTACCTCCAAATCTTCACCGTCAAGCTTGTCTTCCAACTCTGCTGCAAGGGCAGGAAATTTAGCTCCTTTCTGGGGTGTCGCAAATTCCCCAGCAGTATCATGGGTAGTTTTTCGTTTCTTGGTTGCATTCTGCGTCGAACCAGTGATATCTTTCACCACAAACTTATGATTCCTCGTGTAGGTGAGCGGCAGACCAAGATCTTTGTAGACTGGAGTGCTATTTCCACCGAGTAGCTCCAGAGACTTGCCATCTTTTCCAGTGAAATTGTTCTTCCAAACACCATCGTACGCTGGCCCCCAATTCTCCCTTGTCGATGATAACTTGCTCTTACTGTTGTAATCCCAAGGCCAATAGAAGTAGGCTGTCGTCATAGTCATGCCTTTTACACGGTTTGTTATTAGCCAATGACTGAGATGGCCTACCTGGTCATCACGTAATCGAACGAAGAACGGTGGTAAGTTGTCGACATTCAAGCTTCCCAGAGGAATACACGCGTCCCAAAGTCGGGCATGGATTTTGGGTAGACTAGCAAGGATCTGTCGACCGTCCATATCATCAATCTCAGTGCGAAGAGATATGAGACTGGGTGGGAGAGAAGCAGCATCAAAGGCGGACATCTTGGCGTTTCTAGGTTGAGCGGCCTTGGCTAGGTTATTTAGATCCTTGGTGTATCTTGTGATGTTGGTAAGACTGAAAATCCTGTTCGAGGTAGAAGAAGGATGGCAGGGTCGGAAGAGTGTTCTGAAATGAAGGACAGTAGGTAAAGTGTTCTGCGAGTCTTTTTGAGAATGTGAATTCAAGTGAGAGAGCCAGCAAGCTGAATAAATCCCAACGTGCGGCTCTTATCTTTACCTCGAATAGGGCCAGGTAGATGATCTGTCTCTGATCTTGTTAAGCTGTATTACTGATTTTGAAGGAAAGTATCAATCTAGGGGGATGCAGACAGTGAATTGCACCCTCCCTACTGTATTGGACAAGATTGGGATGAATGAGAAGATGTTGCAATCCCAATCCGTAGAATAAATGAGATCAATTTAACCATCAAGACCCCAACAGATGAAAATCAAATCTAGACCCCGAGAGAAGCAGAAGACTAAGTGAATTCCCTCGGAGTGAATTAAAATCCCAGAGGCTGTTCAGCACATTGACAGAGGGAGGAAAGCAGCAGGTCAATGGCGAGCAGAGGATTCATAGGCTAAAAGACACAAGAGAAATAATTACACAGAGAAAGAGAATTATCTCGAGGTGTCTACTAAGATGTCTGCAATTTAAAGGAGGGAGGAGAAAAGGGTTGAAGGAGTGAGGCGAACAGGAGTAGGATCTATATCTGCCTCTTTCATCTTGGCCAAGTGCCTACCGCTCCTTCCCTCCTTCCTTCCCTCCCTCAAGATCAAACTTCCTAACGCAAATTCCTCATCATTAAACACCCATATCGAACACTCCATCCCACAGCCCATCGATTCTCGTCCACCATGGAAGACACAACAGGGGATCAGCTCAATATCGTCAATTCACCGACTCTACCATGATACATACTGGGATAGTATGGCTTATCATAGTCCTACCGGTAGTCCTGATGTTGCGGTTATCGGACAGGTAGAGCCGCGAGGGTTGTTCACCGTGAATATGAGTCGGCGTGTGTTCAGTCAAATTTGCTTCCGGTCGGTAAAAGTTTCTGCACAGCGTGCAACAACACTTGGAGGCGACTTGATTTATAGAGTAATATACGAGGTGTATGGTCAGCTAACTTGATTGTCCAGTCGTATGGTCTAATGGTTATGATTTCTCGTTCACAGGTGTGAGCACTGTTTGCCGAGAAGGTTCTGAGTTCGATCCTCAGTACGACTACATTTTTGCCTTTTCCCCAAATTTTTGGGTCATAATTTGGCACGGGAATTTGGAATGGGCTGCATGTTCAGGGTGATCTCGAGGATATTGGTAGAATGGCTGGTTTTGTGGGTTGCTTGGATGAGCATGTTTTCCAACCGGCACTGGGACCCTTTTAACATTACTGCTTCTTTGTAATAAGACCACCTTCATAGATCGACAAGAACTTGAATATCAGGCCATCACTGGTACTGAAATTGCGGATGTATTTTCAATTTACTACATAAATTCCACCTCCCCAAATAACCTCGCCCTGACCTCCACAATCGCCGCTAGCTCTAATACAAACTCTTGTAGAATGATCACATTCGTCAAAAGATGGCTTAGACTAATCTCCCTTCCGTGCCATTGTTCCCCATCAACCGACCCCGCAGCGACTGATTCGCTATGTACACTACTTGCGTCATTACCCCAAATATCAACCACAGTCCTCCCATCCTCGCGATTGCTTTTGATCCTGATCTTTTGGCCGAGTGCATCCGCCGGGCCCATGGGCGTGAGGACGCGCGTTGGTGGGGTCGTGGAGATAGAGTCTTTGCGGAGGGGGGAGGGGGAGAATGCTCGCGGCGCCAGTTTCTTCGAAGGACTTCGGGAGGACGATATGCGGAGGTGGTTTAGACGTCCTACGAGTGTAGGGCTGGGAGGGGTTTGTAGCTGTCTTCCTCGTGGGGAACTTGATCCAGACACATTTGAGGATGAGTGCTCTGACAGGAGTCGCTCGGATATTGAGCCGATTTGAGCGATCGGCTTGTTCTTTAGAAGAGGGATTGTGGTTGAGTCTTCTGGTTGTCGTGGTGCTCCTGCTTTGTTGGCATTCTCCTTCTCGCTGTCTTCGCCGACTTTGAAGACATGCCGGCGTTCGGCGAGGTAGGTGTCAAAGTTTTCGATGTCTCTTCTGAATTTCTCGACCTGACTGACTAGTGCATCGAGAGCGACGAAGACTAGGCTTTGAGCAGGTTGAGTGGAATTGCTCTTTTGCCGATCTTTCGTCTTGCTGTCTTTGTCGGTCCCACTTTCATTCTCCGGCTTCCTTTCTGGAACGTTAGTGAGCGTAATAGTGTCGTCGTGCTCGGAACCATCGAGGCCGTTATCTGAAGCGTCATCGGCGTCGGGAGCCATTTCATCTTCAACGGGGTCCCCAAGAAGCCAAGGATCCAAACGCAAGCTAGGACAAGATGTTAGATTCGAGAATACCTGAGTGAGGCCAAGATTGGTCTCGATGTCATTTGTCAGGAAGCCTTCGAGCAAAGACACAAGAGAAAATATTATTTTGTCTTCGGCAGATATGGTGTACACTCCCCCCGTTTGCAGGCCTGTTTCTCTCATTTGGCCGCCGAAGGGGTCCGTGCCTGGCAGCGAAAGAAATTGAAAAGAGCAACGGTGGCTCTCGAGCAGATTCTGGGCATCGTCTAAATGCGCTTCGTAGATCTCTCCTAGACTTGGATCATCGAAGAGAGTTTCAGCTATGGAAAACAAGAACGTTGTGTCCCTTTCGTAGGCACCTCTTGTGCGTAGACGCAACTTTCCATCACAATGGTCGACTTCGAAAATCGAGAAATCATATTGATGATGACTCCGCAGCATCATAGACACCAAGCGCAGGGTAGCCGTGACAGTCTGCTGGTTGCGAGACCTCATGCTCGTCTGCACCAGGTCCATCAGAGTGAAGAGATCTGGCAAAGGTTTCTCTTGTCCTTGCGCTAGATGGGTGACAAGTTGCTGTGACTTTCGGCGTCGGGCCAAAGTAGTAGGTCTGGAGATTTTCTCCTCCACTTGAGGTTTATCGGGTATAGCAAGGAGGTATTCGAAGATCAGTCGTAATAATTCAGGATGGTCGACTGACTCGATGACACACTTCAGATATGTCAAGACAGCCACAGAAGATCCACCGTCGATGTCAGAAGACTCGATCAGGGAAGGGTACCTTGTTAGCGTGTTAGCGCAAAGTGACATATTGTAGCTTTGGATCCTACGTACAACAGTTGCTGGAGGAACAGAAACTTGAAGTGATCCAGAAGGCTTTGCTTCAGATTCGTCGAGCTACAATGCTCCAGAACGTCCTGCCAAAACACTAGATACGACAAAAATGTCGTGAGATGCGCCGTGAATTCTGGGGAGGTCGTCTTTTCCGCATCAGGAGGAGTAGGAGGTCGATCTATTTCCGAGAGTGTTATAATCGAAGGCACCGAGTCTTTGTCAAATGCCAAAACCAATTTCCTGCTCCCATTAGTATCGGGCAGGCGCAAAGAGCCATGAGTGCATACCTGCTAAGCTGGCTATACAGCGCTCCGAGCCCACTCGCCATCATACTCGCAACATCGCTCTCAATAATCCACTGCTCAAGCGCGGCCGAGTGCGCGGCCGACTCAACAAGATACAGCAGCCCAGTCCTGGCAAAGTCACCCGCTTTCCCATCATGGTGGACGTAGTCTAACGTTAGGTAGAACAGAAGAAATTCATCTTTGTCCACACTCTTCCGGTCCCCTTCTGCAACGTAGCCATAGCCCCGCGTATTCGGCCGAAACCATGTAGACAGAATTTCTGGCTGTGATCGCAACTTGGCTGCAACGCCAAATAGCACCTCGGCGATCCTAGCTTCCGTATCGGCAATGAGAGGGCCGGCTTTGGATATCGTGCTGATAAATCCAATCATGGCGTCTGCAAAGCTTTTGTCTTTTAGGAAATCGCTCTCTTCGCTATCGAGCAATATCTTGAAAATGTCCAGCGCCTCGGTAATGACAATTCCGTCATGAAATGTCAGCGCCAGCTGCGTGAGGGTGGTGTGGATGTGAAAAGTTGAGGCATGCCGCGCGCAGAGATGAGGTCCATTGGTCTGGGCTTCAGTCTGAAGTATTTGACGAACGGTCTCGAGGCAGCCGAGAAAGGGCTCGGTAGGGAAGGGGGTTTGGGGATATGCATTGTTTCGGCGCCATATCTGCTACTATGACAATTACCTCTTATTCCAAAGAGTAGTCATGCGTTTGATGTACCTGCAGCTGGTCATGTACATTCTTGAAGCGTATCAGACGCTGCTGGGGGGAGTTGTTATTTGTTTGCTTCTTTGAGGGCGAGCTGCTGGTTCCTCCAACGAGTCTGGACCACTGCACAATGTTAGCCATGGGCTGAAGCTTCATAGGAACGACGGCCTACAATCTCCATGCTTGCCTTATCATCCTGGAATTACACCTGTGCTTCAGGACAATTGGTTGGCACAGGATGCGCTCACTGGGCTCGGAGTCCATTCGGAAGGCTCCGAATTTCCGAGTATGAAAGTGCTCAAGAATTTGCTAGCGCTTTCTATTCCGAATACCTTCCGCTTGATGCATTGTGATTCCTCAAGAATGCAACATCAAAATTCATATATTGAAACAAGCTCGCATTTCTATTGTCTGCCACCCTACCCAGCTGGTCTACTGGCTAAGGGTGCAGGACAAGTCTTCTGTCTGTGCTAAGCACACAGCCAGCAGACTCGCAAAACGTATTAAATTACGTTCGCGTACCTTCTGACCGCCTTCGGGAGCCGAAGGGGAGCTTTTTGCTCCTTTTCGGTTTGCTCCAGGGCATGAGATTCGATCCTTATTGTAGTGTTTCGTCTGGTATATTGTTGGGTGCTTTTATTTTAATTTACAAAGCCGTCGAATGCTGGAAGAATAGTATTGAGGTGAGTACGTTCAACGATACTGCCTCTTTCTAATGACGCTCGCAAACCCCAGTGAATCCACAAGCTAAAACACGAATCCACAGAAGCCAGGCATCAAATCAGAAATCATCATCGTCCTTCCCTTTCCTCCGCCTAGTGGCCTTCCGCTTCCGCTTCCGCTCCCCCATCTCCTCACTATCCTCCGTCTCCTCCTTCTTCTTCGAACTCGGTGCCGGTGCATCCTGCACCTTCGCAAGAATCTCCCCTAGGAAATCCATTTGTTCGTCGTTCTGTACTGCTTGCTTCAGATGCGCAGCTGTGACGCGTTTTGCTTGGCGGCTATGCGCTTCGGTGGCGGCTTTGGTGACGACGGAGATCATGAAGAGTTCCAGTGCTTTGGCTTGGGGGGCCATTAGTCTGTGCACTCTTCTTTCCTTCTAGAGTGTGTGGAGGGAAAATAGCGTTGGGCAAGGGTGGAGGTCAGGTGAGACTTACAAACAGCAGTAGGAGTCACTTGTGACACTTTCCCCACATCCTCATCAGCCTGCATGATCCGCTTTATGCGGGCGACTGGAAACTTTGTCTTCACTTCGATGCCCTCTTCAAGTCCTGGAGCCGGTTTGTCGCAGGTTTCTTCTTCGATTTTGGGTTTCTTCGATCTTCGACCACTTGGGCCTTTGGTCGTTGACGTTGTTTCGGGAATGTAGTCTTCATCGGCCGCAAGCTGAGGTTCAACACGTCCGTTGTGACGCATGCTTGGTTTTGGTTGATACGGGTTTGGAGGTGGATATGATGAACTATCTGATGCGAAGGGATCGAACGTTGACGATTGCGGGTATGATGGTTGAAAAGTGGATTGCTGGTGCTGTTGAGGTGGGGCGTAGGTGTTGGGATATTGGTTTGCCGGTGGTTCGTAAGATTGGTATTCGGAGAGGTCAGGTGATTGAGGAGCGTATGTTCCTTCGGCGTCGTCCATTGTGTTTTGTGAATAAATCGGAAGAAGTGCGATTAAGAGTAATCTTGCGTCAAAGCAGCTCGGTAGCAGTGACGACTGGATTCACCTCACACAGTGGACCCTCTTGAATCCTCCACCTTCCGTCTGCAACCCCCAATATCAAACCCTTCAATATGCGTCGCTCAAACCAGTCAAGCCCCTTCACAAATGTTATGCAATCTTATGTAAGTATTAGTGTCTTGGCAACAATTCATAATCTCAGGCCCAATTCCGAATTCGTGACTTCGATCGCGTTTTCTTTCCGGGTGGGGGGAGGGGCAGCTTTATCTCTGCGCCCCCCTGACTGTTGGAATGGATCACGCTAACAAACTTCGGCTTGCGCTAGCATCATCCCGCGACTTCCCCAGCCAGTGCCTCGTTGACGTCGACTTTCTTCGTCTTTCATCTTTCACTATCTATACATCACGTCGTGACTTTTTTCCCGTTGCGTGACATGGTCAGAGTGAAGTGTTGAGTGATGATAGAGCTACGCTTGATGACTTGCGACATGCTTGAAGCGTGTACTCTGCTCTGTTCGACGCGTAATGGCTTCCTCTGATCGAAGCCTCGGGAGCATTTGTATATGTTCTTTGATGGTTTTGTGCGAGGGAGCCGAATCGTCTCTACATGTGCGGAAGGATTTGTCGATGATAGCGATTTACTTGATCTAATCTGACAACAAAAAATTTGGGATGATGGGATGGAATGGTTCTATGCTAGGCTAAGTGCTTAGATAATGGGGTGTAAGGGATGCTTTGCCTCACTTTTCGAGCGTCCTCGAAGGCGTCTTACGCAGATTGTATCGCGATCCTTCGGCCGGGGGTGTCTCTGTGTCACACTCTTTCCCTTGGCCAAAGTCATCTCCAAAAATGTCTGGGACCCAAGGGTCGAAGAAATGCTTTCCATCATCGTCCAGTGGCTCGTTCATGTCTGCCTCCATACCGCGCTCTTTGCAAACATCGCACACCTTCTTGTCCGTGGTCGGTCCTGAAGTTGTGGGTTCCTAGAACACATGTCAAAAGCCACCATCGACAGAGATGCTCATCAGTAAATGCAATCCATACCTGCGCAAGAACAGCAATAGGCGTCTTCCCCTTCGTCTTAGTGATCTGCTGCATCATCTCCCGATAATCTATCTCCGTCTCCAACCGCACCGATGCCTCATTGATGACCTGTGTAGGATTGCGCGAAACCAGCTGATACTTCCAACCTGCATTCACATCATCACACCCAGCCACCTCTCCAATGAAACCCTGGTGTGCCATGCTCTCTGCTCTCATGATATCACCCAGCAACTGGACAGCCTCATCAATAGTTGCCTTGAGCGGTAGATTGACTTGCAACATATCGTCCTTTTTTACTGTCCACGGGGTATTGATGAATACAGTAACAAAATTCGGTTTCGGGCTAGGCGTCCCGATCTCGATGGCATCCATCACTTTTTGCCTGAGAGGCTGGGCGGCGACATACCGTTTCGATTTTCCTGCGTCGAGTAGTTTGCGGTCGATCTCGTGACTGGCTTCAGCTACTAGTGGTGTGTTCGCTGCAATGAGTCTTCCCTGTTGCTGTAGCTGGATGAGGCTGTTGTGGGTGGACAGCGCGGCATTTTTGACTACTTCTTCATCGCTTGCTGGTTCATCGAAGGGTGAGAGCTCGGGATTGATAGGACGGGGTCTAAAGATTTCTGAGGGGTCTGGGAAGTTGGTGGTGAAACCTAGTTGTCCCAGGCGGAAGGCCTGTTCTTTGTGGAACTCGACGATGTCTCGCGATGTGATGGATTTAGCCTCGACGGGCTCAAGAGGTGGAGGATCCATTTGGTGAGCTGAGGTGGCTTCTAGGATGAGGGCGAGAGAGTTGGATGGATTCTGTTGGAATCAATGATGAGACTTGGCGTTGAAAGTGGAAGGAGTGAGTCTGTATAAGTGGAAGTTTGAGAAGTGATGGGAAAGTAAGGAAGCAAGAATCCCGTCTAGCGGTTTATAGAACAGGTGTCTGAGAGAGAAGTGGGTTATGGTCCTTGATTCGCCGTTGACGTCTCAAAAATTTGTCCTAAATTACCTGACTCGCTGGGCTTCCGGCCTTGGTGTCTCCTTTCTCTTCATAGCTAGTACTATTAGAGGTATATTGCACCTAGCACTGTAGACTCAACAATCACTGATGTGGAAATTGATCGATTCAGAGAGCTATGGTAGAGACATGTCATCTATAAACTGGTGAAGATCGAAAGCACAAAGTTACAATTTCAAATGCTTCGATAAGAGCCCTGAGAGGAGATTGTATATTCTGAACGGCATCTAGACAATACCAACGCCGATGCTGGAAATGCTAATGCTCTAAGACCAGAGATCATTACTCCGCTAATCCTCCGCGACCAATATGCTGTACACACCGATAAGAAGAGGAGGGTCCAAAGCCACCATGTGTCTTCCCTTACAGCGTCTTCCTTGCAACCTGTCCGCAAACGTTAGCTTGATTCTCTTCTCTATAGCATCACCAGTCTAGTATAATACTCACGGCCCATACTCCAGCAGCAGAAGCCACCAATCCACCACTTATCAACATTGGCCTCACGCCTCTTGTACTCTTAAACAGCATGCCACTAATCGCACCCGCAACAACACTATTGGCACTATCATGCCTCCCCCGATAGTACCCAATGGTGCTGTTAATACCATTATATACCATCGCAATTACTCCAGCACTGTTTCCCAGAAACGGTCCTCTCCTCGTCATACTATTCAACACAGAATTCAACCTCAACTTGGGTGGCGCAGAGGCAGGACTCCGTTGTAACCCCTCTATCATCCCCCATGTCCCCCCTATCGTCAGGGCACTAAGATATGTGACCCCGGTGCCGTAGCAGAGATCATCTGACCAGCCGCGTGACGGTAGTGCCGATCGCGAGCCCGGTAAGTCTGAGAGGGCAGATTCTTCCAGGGATATGTAATCGAGAGTGTCTTGATTTAAGCCTGCAAGAGGATGGAGCTGGGAAGGGTCTGCGAGAGAGGGGTCGCCCAGGAAGGAAGAGACATCTTGGGCTGTTGAGGGATCGAATGTTGAGGATTGGAAGGGGGCGGGTTGGCGGTCAGGCTGTCTGCTATGAGAGGTGGGCGAGGCGGAGTCGGAGGATGTGGAGGACGATGATTTGCGCCCGGTGAGTGTTCCCCACAAGGACATACTTGTGTGGTAACAGAGAAGCTTGGAGAGGACAGGTGATCAGTGCAAAAGGACTGGAAGCTCAGATGATGAAGCCGAAAAATGTCGTCGGGTAAGTTTCCTTGTTAAATGCGCTAAGTGCACGATATCAAAACCTCGAAAGGCATTTTCAGTATCAGTGGGCGTGTCTATGACCAGCTTTAAGGTCTATGTTGAAACATGTTCTGGAGTAGCAGCATACGATTTCCTTCGCTATGATGGCCACCTCGTCCTTACATGATGATGTCGCTCGAAGACGAACAAGGACCTCAAGATCTCACCAATAGGATCGACAAATACAATACATTACTATTATCGGAAGAACAGCTTCGTGATTTGAGCAAATCTCTCGCGAAAGTTATCCCCAGACATGCGCAGAGTTCCCTCAAATATGAGGATCTTCAACATTTACTGACGAGAGTTTTGGATACCGCATCCTCGACCAATATTTCCACCTCTCATGAGTCAGCAGCATTGAGCAGTCTTTGCGGCCTCCTTGACCAATGTAGCATTTCTGAGGACCCCCGTCTTACAGATCTTGCTTTTGAAGCAACAGTATGGACCAAAGCCTTTCAAATCTTCCTGAAGAGGTCGGAGAACAGTAAAGCCAAGCTGGTCAGGAGGCTTCTCTTGACGTTGACTGGAATACTCTCGAAGCATCCTAATGAAAAGATAAAGCTTGGCCTAAGGGACCATGCAGTCTTCGTCTGTATTGCTTTGATTTGCGAAGAAGAGAATTCGGCATCTATCAAATCGGCTATTCAATGGATAGAGCATCTTCTTAGCAAGAAGCTCATTACTGCCTCGGACATTGTTACTGCGACCGTCAAGTCAGATACCGGATCGCAAGACAAGCTAGCTGGTAAGCGGCCGTCTGTTCATTCACTGAAGGAGTTCCCTGACCTGCTATCAATCGAGGCCGGGCAGGATTTTGCCTTCCGAGTCTTAGAATGGGTCCGCTATCCAGATTGTGCACCGGCTATCAGCCGCTTCCTTCCTACATTCTTTGCTTCTCTTAAGGATGATCAGGTAAAAAGGGAGTTGCAGGAATCAGATGTCACAGGGAGTGGTTCACCACTATGGATTACACCCGTGAAGCGGTCACTTCGAAGGCATCCTAATCACCTTGAGATTTTCGAATATTACGTACTTCCTAGCCTCCTCCGTGTTGACCAGGAAGGTGCACATGCTTTCTTGGCAACTCTACCTTTACGAAGTATACAGCGAGGAGCCATAGGTACCCGCAGCGAAGCGGATCTCCAGCTGTGTCTCCTTACTGCCAGGATGTTCTCAAGATTGACTCATGTTGGAGGTGCCGGAGATACGTCCGCGGAGGAGAGTTTGCTTGATTTAGACGAGCTTGGGTCAAGCCTCATTGATCACGCATGTCCGAGTGTTAGGATCGCAGCTCTGTCACTTTTGAATTCGTCCTCGAAGTCTACGTCGCCCTTCAGCGACAACATTATCATCCGCCTGAGACAATGTGTCCCATATCTTCATCAGGAGACAAACCCAAGACCCAGAAATGAATTCATTGCTTTGATGAAGAGAATTTGTAACCGGTTTCGAAGTGTGGTGATGCCCTTCATCAAGCACAATCGGGAATCTGGGTCAAATGTTACCATTAGCCCCAGCCTATCTCTACCCTTCGATGGAAAGCGCAACACATTTAAGCAACACTCAGAGTTCTTGAGATGGTACATACAATTTCTGATCAATGAATTACGTCCAACAGCAACCTACCAAAGCCACATCACAGCGTTGAAGGTTGTTGAACACTTGCTAGATGAGGATCTGAGCCTCCGTCGAGCCTGTTCCAATCCTTGCTCAGAGGCTTCTGAACGATCTCACATCCTTTTCCCTTCAAAGCTACTTCTGCGGCCGCTCTTAGACCTGGTGATAAACCCATTTGATGACGTTCGGGAGCTTTCTTCATCAATCCTTGAGCTTCTTCTTTTCCAAGCTGATATAACGTACGAGCCTCCGAGGCTCGGCATCCAGCAGCATTATACCCTATCTGAGGATGCCTTTCAAAACATTTTTTCTCGTGCTGAGGATGCTTTTCGGCGGACTGGCCGAGGAGATCATGCGGATGGCGTGGGCAGGCTCTATAGCTTAAGTTTCGGTTCTTACCACAAGATTGCCGATGATGAACTGTCTATTGGTACCAACATTCTGAAAAGTGTGAATACCCAGTTGCAGTATGAGATTCAGCTGTCACAAAGTGATTTGCATTCAGCGGTCAATACTGCGCCGCTTCATGGTCACCTAATCACATTGAGGTAGCATTTTCATTTCGCTGTCTAGACGGATTTGCTTACCAGTGACCATAGATATATCATTGGTCAGGCTTACTTCCTGCAGCCATCCAAAAATAATTCACCAGATGCTGGCTTGACGGATTGGACTACTCTCAATATGGAGGTGCTTGATTACTGCACCCGGGTCTGGCAAGCTGTCCAGCACGTCTTGTGTTCCGATGCGCCTGAAGGCTATCATTTGGAAGACGAGGAAGGAAATGATTCGGGTGGAGGGAAAGAAATGCTCTCTTTCTGTTGGAGAGCTCTAAAAGAATCCAGGTGGGTTTTCCGTTAATTTTGCTTGACTGTGATCAAGTGGCTGACGATGGGGATCAGCCTACTCATGCAGAGAATGGTCCCAAATGTTTCAAAGGATACAGCTCCACTCAGCAACATGACAGATGCTGACTTTTATCGTCGGCATGTTGGTCTAGCCTTTCAGCAGCTTGCAGAGCTGCGTCATCGAGGAGCATTCTCCACAGTGTCACAGACATTTTCTCTCTGGTGTGTCTCATGCGCAAGGTCAGACAATCCAAATACCAGGGGCTTGCCACAGGAATATTATCAAGTGAGTCTCGATTCGGGACTCTGCACAGTGAAAGCTAATGCATCATAGTACGCACTCATGTGCATTCAGCAACAAGCTTCTGCTCTCACGAGGAGATCTGCAGGCATCCCTGCTATGATAATAGGCATATTGGCCGCCTACCCCAGTGGAGACTTCTTCAATGATGTCCTATTAGATCTACAAGCTATTGCAGATGCGCCACTTAATCATACTACGAACGTCGACGAACTTCGGTTACCGCAAGTGCATGCTCTCAATTGCCTGAAGGATGTCTTCACCGACGCGCGATTTGCATCCGGCACAGAGCCTCACATGTCCAGCACGCTGGACATTGCAACGTTTTGCCTTGATAGTCAAATGTAAAGGGTCAACTGGTCGATGAACATTGTACATGCTGATCTTATTGTCATGTAGGTGGGCTGTCCGAAATTGCGGTTTGATGCTTCTCAAAGCACTTCTGACACGTCTCAATGGTGGCACCGATGTCTCATCAGCAAGAGCAGCAAGCTCTCATCGACGATTCTCCAGGTTGACATATGAAAAGTTTCCAAACCTCCCGGGCTTGATACTGCGGCTGCTATGCAACCAGGCTGAAAACAGCTCCAAAAATTCCGTGTGGCATGCTCAGAAGGTTTTTCCGGCTTTGGAGATAGTGGAGAGATGTGGGCTTCCTCTGGTACTCGAAGCCGAAATCAAAGAGGCAATATGTTTTCATCTGGAGGGTCCTGTTTGGCCCATTCGGGAAAAAGCCGCCAAAGCCCTGAGCCTAGTCTTGAGCAAAAGAGATATCGTTAACGAAGCGAGCCGACTGCTTAGTTCAGACTGGAGAAGCCACAACGCCTTACATGGGAGGCTTCTGTGTCTACGCTCCTTGGTAGGTCAAATGGAGTGCCCGTTGACAGACGATCAACTGCGTACGTACTCGGCGGTTCGAGCCGACCCATTTGTTAACCTTCAAGTATAGGCACATGTGAAGAATTACTTCCATTGCTCCGCGAATCGTTTGAGACATTTGCTTTGCTAGTTTCTTGTCCATCCAATTCCGCAGCATATCTTGAAGTGATCGCTGGTGTGGCGGAATTCTTGATCTCTTCTAAGAGTGGGTGAAGCAGATGGACCTACAGTTCTTGCTAACAAACACCTATAGGCCAAACAGTGCATACCTTTTTATGGTCAATCCGAGATCGAATTCACCAACTGTGGATAGGGGAGAGCGGCAACTGTCTCGCTCGTGCAAACTCACTTCGTAGAATCGCTATCAGACGTTGTCAGATTCTGTGCACCTATGAAACTTACTCCTCAGACGAGGGAAGGCGCTCCCTTCCCAGCGGTGCTCTGATTGGAAATTCTCCTGACTTGAAACATGACCCCAATTTACATCGAACAAAGGGGGGCACGTCTCAAGAAAAGCTGATGACCCTGCTGCATGATCCGTTTGCTGCCGACTCCCATCCTCTATCTATTGGTTTCACAGGCCGTCAGCTTGAAGGAAACTCGAGATTACCGGATGGTCCTCGGCAATCAGATGATATCCTTCGACTTTCCGGCCCGGGAATAGGAGCCTTGTATGTGCGCCAAGCTCAATGGGATGACAAGATGAGCTCCCAATTTGTGGTCTGGACTCGGTTGATTGTCTTGGCTGGCAAGGAAACTTCGGTAAGGTCAATTGATCGAGGTCGTAGATGCTGACGCTGACGATATGCTTAAGGATGTGTCAAGTAGGCTGGCTGCTGCAAATTCCATTGATGGTTTCTTCCAAGCCCTTGGTGATGAGAAGAGAAGACTCTTTGCAACGCCTGAAATGGTTGTCATCTTTCTAGCTCTATACGACACTTTGGTGGATGATGAGGAGGACGTACGAGATCAAGGCGCCAAGACGACCTCTTTTGTGCTTTCTACAGTGAACGCAGAAGATGTCGAAGCCACCAAGAGTCTCTCACTTTCCCCTCCAGCTGCAAAGATTGAGCTTATGAGTCTACTCGCATCCAAGTATAGGAACTCTGGAGAGCTTTGGCTAGAAGCAGTCTTTAGGCTTGTGGGCACGGTCTCGTCTTCCGGTCTTCAAGTAGCGAACCTGCAGAACGCCGCCTTTCAAAAACTCATGAAAGGTCACAAGGCCGTTCCCGCATTTACTCCAGTCTTGCAGCTTTATCAAAAAGCAACAGTAGAGCAAAACACCGTTTTTGAGGAGGAGAAACAGAATCTGTACATTGACACTGTCAAAGAAGCTGATGCGTGGGCCGGCCTCATTATTCAACTTGACTGCAGTACTTGGGACAAGGATGTGGCCTCGAGACTGTTCACATGGGCCACCCAGGGTCTCGAATGTCTTTCTAAAAAGTTGGAGAACTTTACTGATGGCCCTCTCGGGGTGGTCTCCAGACCGGAAGTCTACACGATAATTGTGCGAGTCTTAGTAGCTGCGAAAGTGTTGATAACAAGGCCTGGGGAATCGTCACGAAAGGAGCAACTTACCGCACTCCTCCAAAAGCTCACGAGCATCGGTGAGCAGATGGCGTTGCACGAACTCATAATGGTCAGATTACAGGAAGCATTACAGGCAGCGTCGTAAGATTTTGATTCTTCAAGGTCGACAGTTCCGAGCGCCATCGCTTCCCAGTGACGAGTTGGAGACTGGGCCTTTGACCTCTGTCAACAACTCCCAACACATGTCACTATCTTCAAGCAACTCACCAACACAATTAACGTGCAGGAAGCCAGTCCTCAAGCAACCCACAAGCCTCCAAATACACTGATACAATCCTACCAGCCATTTCAACACCTCGTAGGCCCAACATCAACGCAATTCACAACAATCCGCCTCTGCCCAGCAGTATGCCAGCCTTCCCTCCCCCTGCCAATAAGACGACGCTAACGGAAACCCCAGTAAACCAGCCAACCCAACCCGGCAACGATGAAGCAGACCTACGTCATAGCAATCATCTTCTCAATCATGCTCCTCTTCGCGGTTATCCTCGGCCGCGCGCTCTGGGTGTGCTGCAAGGTCGCGACGTACCAGGAGGCTAGGCGTATAAAAGCTCACAAGGCCACGAAAGTCGTTGAGGTGGTCGTGGTGCCTCCCCCCGCTGGATGAAGACGGGAGGGTTCCGGGACGGATGTGAACTCAATGGGGGAGGTGGACGGAGAGGGAAGTGCGTGATGGGCGAAAGATGACAAAATCAATGGAATGATAGGGTCGGGGGTTGGAGTAACAACTCGAGCCGTTGATGCATTTTTCTCTTTCTTCGTAAAGGCAAAAGTAAATCTCCATACCAGTACATCCCCGTTCTATTCTCAACACTGCACAAGCCAGACCTATTTGCATCCGCCCCCCTCTTCTCCTTGTAAACGCAAAAAACCCCCGCACCCAAACATCCACACTTCCCCCACCCACCCCATCTCCCCACCACGCAACATCAGCAATCACCCTTCCCCCAACAAAACCCCCCCCTCCCTCTTCCTCAACACCCTCCCCCTAGCCCTCGGGCGGCTCATGCGTCAGCTCCTCCAAATTCGGCCCCAGAACACCAATCTCGACAATCTGACCATCATAACACCTATACCAC
>JAABUQ010003447.1_pt1 | contig 28955 bp, 25 predicted proteins | sample 5560001 | NCBI WGS metagenome assembly JAABUQ01 (sample SAMN10711888, study PRJNA513371) | rock metagenome | isolation source: Antarctica rocks | place: Antarctica: Victoria Land, Finger Mt nord | collected 2015-12-18 | reverse complement strand
CCACGCGCGAGCACGCGACGGAAAAACGAGATGCCCATCGTGATGGGAAACATACACTCTCTGAGCTTCGCTCAGAAAAACGTGCACAGCGGGTTAGTGAACGATCACTGGAACGTATGCTGAATTGTAGTATTGTGGCCCTTTGTAGACGGCGATATACCATGCCAGCATAATGATCAATGACAGTTCCGATGCGGGAAGCGCATGGCCCTTTTCGGTGATCTCGACGTGCCCATTGAATTTCGTCATAGAATAATTAAGCTCATTATAAAGGATGCGCTCTCCATTAGCATCCACCACTTCCCAACCAAAGCGATTCACGCGCCGGGTCCGATACTGGCGCCCATCAGGAAATTTAAGTAGATCGGTATCATTCCAGTTACATTCATTCAGCGCCACTTCGGCCCCTGTGCGCGTATCTTGCACCGACACATGAGGATGCAAAAAGCCAGAGTGGTCAAAGAGATATGTTCCCTCAGCCGATTCCGCTGACACTTTTGCGCCCCAGATATCCTCCCAACGTACTTTCGCCAGCACATTATCGCCGGCATGAAGCTCAAATTCCCGGTGCATAGCGCTGGGCTGCACCCAGCTAAGACTGCCTACATTCGTTTCATTCAACACGTTCATAGTCTGCCGCTCCTTATTTCTTGTCCACTACGAGTACAAAATCAGGATAGTTCATGTGCTATGAACTTCCCTACAGCTAGAAACGCCGTCAAAATTATAACATTTTTTGTACGTTCTAGCTCGGAGCATTCACGAGTTATGAGAGTGTCAGACTCCCATGCCCTCCGCTTTTCAGGCGCATGAGCTTGTGCGGCTTCGCCGCACAAAAAAAGAGTGCTTGCGGCATCACCTGTGCTTTGCACAGGTGATGCCGCAGCAAGAAAAAAGGCACACGAGCGCCACGCGCGAGAACGCAGGGGAAAACGAAGCTTCCCATCGTGATGGGAGTCTGACGCTCTCAATGGTCAAGAAAATACAGGAATGTCACACTGCCGCCGCCCTCATATGAGGAGCCAGTTCGGCACGCAGCAGCGGCCGCGCGCGTTGAAAGTACGTCTTGGCGGTATTCTCTGGCATGTTCAGGATACGCCCGATCTCAACAAAGCTTAATTCCCTGCTATAGCGCAGGAAAACGACCGAGCGGAACTTGGGCGGCAGATTCTGGATCGCGCGCCAGAGAATGTATTGCAGGTCATGATGTTCCGCGACCTCGTCGGGCAGAGGGCGAGCGTCCGGTATCACATTCACCAGCGAAAGTTCCTCGTCTTCCTCAAAGACCTCTAATTCAGAGAAGAGCAGTGGACGCTGCTTGCGCAGTTCATCCATGCAGCGGTTCCAGGCCACCTGAAATAACCAGGACTTGAGCGGCGTTCTGGTACGAGATGAGGAGAGATTCATGTGCAGCTTCGGCAGGGATACGTATAGTTGGAGAAAGACGAACTGCAATACATCAAGCGCCTGCTCATAATCTTTAAGGCAGCGACCGATGAAGTTGTACAGCGGTGCCTGGTAGCGATACACCAGGCACTCAAAAGCCCGGTCATCTCCTGTGAGCGTCTGCGCTATTAAGGCGCTATCAGAAAGCTCTGTCGGTCGTAGGGCTGCATATTCTTGTACATACATAAAGTTTTTCCTGGCTGTTTCTAGAAACTATCTTCATCAAAAGAAGTCGTTTATAAGCACTCTAGCATAGAGTACTCAGGAAAGGTTCAAAGAATTGTAAAAAAATTTGTAAATTTAGAGGTAAGCACACTATTGTGCTAGCTACAGTTCCAGAGTTGACAACAAAGGTTGAGGCTGGGTAAGATAAGGGTAGACATAAAAAGAGACGAGAAGCGGATAAAACAATACGTGCATAAATTCATCTGTTATGCATGTTCAAGGTGATCATTGATCATATTGATCATAAGGAAGAGGATTGGCGCATGCGTAGAACGCCGCCAGATGAAGGGCCGGAATCGAGACAAGATCCAGACACAGCGTATCCAGCACGACGTCGTCAACGTGCGACCGAGGCGGCCAGGACAGCCAGGCTCCAGCAGAAAGACTTCTACAGCGATGAACACCCGGAGGTCCCGAAGGTCAGGCGCGCTTCGCTCTATCTTGATGCGCCTTATCATCATCCCGCCATCCAACGGGCGCAACCTCGACGTGAACAGCCATATAGAGCCGAAGACGAAGAGGAAATGCCGCCCATCTCCCACACATCACATAAAGTTATGGTAGCGCAGCGCCGCCGCCGTGCTGTCTACGAGCCACCTTCGGGGCATCACTCCCGTCCCCACCATACACGAGGGAGGCAGAGGCAGCCACGACAGCCACTGCTGGCCCGGCTCCAGTTGGGGCAACATCGCACCTTCCTGCTCGTGTGCGGCATATTATTGGCTCTGGTCATGATGCTGCCGCTGCTCTTCAGCACAACACACACGTTCACGCCTCATGGTGCGGCGATCGCTGTGTATCCTGGCAGCGCGGGGAACACAGACGCTCAGAAGCCCGCCAGCACAGTGATTCCAGCCAGTCCCCACGATCTTGTGATTACACCACCCGCCGGCGGCCACCCGGCCCCGCCGGTACTTGCCGCCTCCGCTTACTTGCTGGATGCCGACACAGGGGTCACGCTGTACGCCAGCAATCCCTTGATGCACCTGCCGATGCTGAGCACAACCAAGTTGATGACGGCGCTGCTCGCTGCGGAGTTGGGCAATCCCGATCAGAACATTACCATTACCGACGCCATCGGCAACGATCTTGACGGTCTCTCACCCGATAGCTCTCTAATGTATATCAAACGCGGCGAGACGTATACCTTGCGCGAACTGCTCTACGGCATGATGCTGGTCTCAGGCAATGACGCAGCGGTAGCCATTGCCGATACGCTCACCGGCAGTCAGCAGAACTTTGTCGCGAAGATGAACGCGCGAGCAGACCAGCTCGGGCTGCATGATACCCATTACAGCAACCCGCATGGACTGCTGGCCGATGGACACTATTCCAGCGCGCACGACCTGGCCGTGTTAGCAAAATATAGCTTTGGCAATCCGCTCATCCACCAGATCACCGGTACCCGGCAGTACACCATTCCCCAGACAGCGGGCCATCCCGAGCATCTCATGCGCAATGGCAACCAGTTCCTCTGGTGGTACCCTGGCGTTGATGGCGGCAAACCGGGCTGGGACGCGGCAACAAACTTCGTCCAGGTCGTCTCCTGCGTGCGCAACCACCACCACTTGATTGGCGCTGTGATGCACACGGTTGATTGGTGGACAGATATGCGCGACCTGATGAACTACGGCTTCAATACCTTCGCCTGGATCTCGCCACGCGACGTACAGCAAAATCCACCCATCCCCTTCGCCGCCTCGTGGGGCTATTTTGTGAAGGATAAAAAAGAGAACACTCTTCCCACAGGCGACCAGGGACGCTATTATATTGCCACGGGATACAGCATTTCAAAGCCGGTAATAGACTATTTTGATGCCAACGGCGGGTTGAACACATTTGGTTTCCCTAGCGGGCAGCCTAGAGACAACGATAAGATCAGTTTCAGCCAGCGCTTCGAGCATGGCACGATCCAATGCGATCGCGCGACAAAGCAGTGCAAAAAAGTGTGAAATCAGATGGGACCGCCCCAATCCACGGGGTGCGAGCGACAATGGGCCTAATCCACTTGCCCCCCCTCTGCATGTTTGTTATACTGCAAACGGCGTAATTGTAGGGGCTGCTAACGACCAGAGACGCAGGGTAGAATGTCCTACCAGCCCATATATCTATCCGAGGAACAGCATTTCAAGCGTTAGTATTGATGGGTCATAGTATTTGTGAGGGAACACTCCACCGCCATTTTCCCTTACAGTAATGTGCAAAATTAAGGAATAATACGGACTCTTATGCAAACTGAGAATTCAACGTATAACAAGACAGCACCGTCAGGATTGGGCAAGGCGCGCCTGGCCTTCGCTATATCCGCCGGCAAGCTGGCAGGTGCCTCGGGACGCTTCTTCCACATTGGAGGCGGCACAAGCCTGCCCGGAATGATCGCCCGCCGCATCGATCCCAACGTTCTCAAATCGGTGGTTGGCGCGAGTAAAGCGAAAAAGATTGTGATCACCGGCAGCAACGGCAAAACGACGACAGCTCGTATGACTGCTGCCATCGCTGATGCCAGCGGGCGCCGCGTTTCTCAGAACCGTACGGGTTCAAACCTGCTGCAAGGTGTCACCTCGGTCGCCGTAAACTTCGCCGATATCTTCGGTCGCCTGGATAGCGATGTCTTGCTCTTTGAGATCGACGAGGCAACCATCCCGCTGGCGGTCCCCGAAATTCAGCCCGATGTCGTCGTCATCACCAACATTTTCCGCGACCAGTTGGACCGCTATGGCGAGATGTATGCAGTTGCCCGCGCCCTCAATACTATGCTGGAAAACTTGCCCGAGTCGGCCACGATCCTGCTCAACGGTAATGATCCCCAGGTGGCGAACTTCGGGGAGAACGCGAAGGCGAAACGCCTCTTTTTCGGTCTGGAGACGACCGAGGTCGGCACGCCGCTGCCAGAGCAATCGGCCGATATCATTCGCTGTATTCACTGCAATAGCGACTTTGTCTACGAAGTTGCCTATATGTCACACCTTGGCCTCTACCGCTGCCCCGATTGTGGCTATACGCTGCCCAAGCTGGATATCGCGGTGACTTCGGTAGCCCTGGCCAGCGATGGCGAAGGCCCCAGTCATATGAAACTGCGTACGCCCCAGGGCGAGATAAAGCTGGAAATTCCCCTGCCCGGCCTGCACAACGTCTATAACGCGGCGGCAGCTATCGGCGCAACGATGGCCGTCGGCTTCCCGATGGACAAAGTCCAGGCGGGACTGAGCAAGATCCGCACCGCGTTTGGTCGCCTGGAGAAAATACAGGCCGACGATAAAACAATCTACCTCTCCTTTGTGAAAAATCCTACCTCCTTCAACCTGATACTGCGCCTGATTGCCCAGCATCCGGGCAAAAAACACGTGCTGCTGGCCATGAGCCATACGGTGGTTGATGGTGAAGATTTCGCGTGGCTCTGGGATGTGGATCTTGAGGAAGAGATTGCCGCCGCTATTCTCGACGCCGTCTGCACAGGGAACAAACCAGAAGAGCTGGCGATACGCCTGAAATACGCAGAGGTGCCGGTCGAAAAAATTTTCATCATCCCCGATCGTGAAGCTGCCCTCGACGCGGCACTGAAAAACGTCGAACCCGGCGGCACACTCTACATCTTGAGCGGCTACACACCAACACATGAACTGCGCAGGATCATGCAGAAGCGCGGTTGGGTCAAACACTTTTGGGAGGAATAGCAATGAGCGAAGAGAGCAAAGATACAGGGATGGTGCTAAGGATCTGCCACCTCTATCCAACCTTGATGAGCGTGGCAGCCGATCGCGGCAACCTCTTCTCTATCGAGAGGCGCTGTAAGTGGCGCGGCATCGCGACCGAAGTCGAACAAGCTTTTGTGAAGCAGACCCCTGACTTCACAAGGTATGATCTGATCCTGTTTCATGGCGGTGCCGATCGCGAGATGGAGATTGCCTCAAAAGATATCCAGGCCAAAGCTCCCTCTCTGCGCGAAGCCGCCGAGTCAGATACCGTCTTTCTGAGCATCTGCGCCGGCTTTCAACTGCTCGGCAGCTACTACAAGCCCTTCCAGGGTCCAGAGCTCAAAGGCGCGGGCGTGCTCGACCTGTATACTGAAGGTGGTGGGACGCGCTTCATGACCCATATGGCGCTTGAGTGCACGTTTCCAGAGACGGGCACAAAAGTTCTGGTGGGCTATGAAAACCATAGTGGGCGCACCTTTCTGGGCGCGAAAGCGCAGCCACTGGGGAAGGTCCTGGCCGGCTGGGGCAACAATGGCAAAGATGGCAATGAGGGAGCTGTCTACAAAAATGTCTTTGGCACCTATTTGCATGGGCCGCTGCTGCCAAAAAATCCCTGGCTCACCGACCTGCTCATCCAGCGCGGGTTAGAGCGACGCTACGGCAAAGTCGATCTGCTGCCACTGGATGACACGACAGAGAATGCCGCCCACGACGCCGCGTTAAAGCTCGCGATGGACTTCAAAGGGACGATGTCGGCGATTGAGGCAACTCCGTGGAGTAGATAAGCGAGTTACCGTTCATAAGAAGGCCAGAGAAGGCCGGCTGAACGGCGTTCGCAACTGCTTTTTCAACGATGTGAGGAAACGTCATAATGCCAGCAAAACATAGGCTGAAACTTGTCCTTGTCCTTTGCCTGTTGCTCAGCTCTTTGCTGGCCTGTGACGTTCTTCCGGGCATCACCATAACGACCGGAACACCTACCACGCACGATACGTCATCCCATCAGAGCCCTCCGGCGCTGAATACCTGGATCGCGGCAGGTTCTGGCGTCGAGCTGCGCTACGAGCACTGGAAGAGCGCAGGCAATAACGAGGACACCGTTGTCATCGCTCGCTTCGCCGTACACCGTATGCATATCAGCATCGGCTACCAGCCCCACCAGCCCTTATTGCTTAGCGACTGGATGAAGCAAACGGGGGCACTGGCCGTCATCAACGGGGGCTATTTCGATAAAAACAACCAGCCAACCGGGCTGCTCGTCTCCGATGGTCACGTCTCCGGCTCCTCGTATGACAGTTTCGGTGGTATGCTCTCGGTTGACACGGGAGGAAATATCTCGCTGCGCTCACTCCATCAGCAGCCGTATGATCCCGCCAACGAACAGCTCCAGCAGGCAACGCAATCGTCACCGATGCTCATGATCGACGGGAAACGCACCCAGTTCAACGCCAACGCCGCCAGCCAGCGGCGCAGTGTCGTCGCGATGGACAAGCAGAGACGAATGCTCTTCATCGTCAGCCAGATGCAGGCATTTTCGCTTGATGAGCTGGCCGATCTGCTCGCCTCCTCTGACCTCGATCTGCAAACCGCGCTCAACCTGGATGGCGGTGCCTCTACCGGCCTGTACGTGAACGGGCGCAATCGCCAGGTCAATATCGACCCCTTGAGCGATCTGCCAATTGTGATTATCGTTAAATAAGGCGCTTCTCCCCATGCTGAGCACCACGCCACTATTTCTCTGGCACATGTATAACGGGCGAGGTGCGAGATCGGGCATTACTACGGCATCTGGAAGTGAAAAATCCAGGGAGCACCATTTTCTTTCGTATTTGCAACGGTTAACGTCCATTGTCCGTGTTCCGTAGAAAATGGAGCATAATAATCTATCTCACTCTGACTGTAGAGTGTTCCGTTTGCATCACGCTGTGCTTTATTTCCTCCTTCATCAGCAACAAAACTTTTTCCAGCAACAACGAGGGTAAATGTATCATATGTAGCACCGTTGCCTGAAGGCCCTGCGTGTGTCTCTTGTGATGATACTGAAGAACTTGCGAGAGGAGTTGAGAGGAATACGCGCGTTGTACTCGGTGTAATGCTGACGCGCTCAAGGGTAACGCTTTTCGCGTTCACTGTTACGGTCTGGTTAATGGTCACTAAGCGGGATGGATAGAAGGAAGTTGTAAAATCAAAAAGGACTGGACCATCTGCATTCTGTAGCTGCGTTGTTGCTACAGGTTGATCCATGTTTATGCGCGTGAGCGGATTAATAAACACACGCTCTACTGCAAGATGGATATGCAGTATCTTCGCTTGTATCTGAAAATCAGCAAGGTGAAAAGACCGAAAGTTCACCTGGAGCCCTCTCTGTGCATCATACCATCCTCCACCATTATAGCCACTATTTTGATCTACTATGGTATGTTCGATCGTGGTTGTTGCCACTAGAGTAGCAAGCTTATCACTTTTATTGTTTAGATCTGTAACGGTATATGCAAGCACTACCTGATCCTGATCAGCATATACCTGTTCAATAGTAAGGTTATGACCACCAATGGATCTGACTACGTTAACATCCTGATAGAGGTGATGATCACAGATAGAGGCCCAACTTGTACCATGCAAGTTACGAAAATCACAAACGGGAGCAGAACTTGTACGACTACCAGGAAGTACATGGTGGTTTCTGAAGAGTAAGAAGGAACCTCCAGCAAGAATAGCAATAATCAAGATAGCAGCAACCATATTTGCCAGGCGATGGAGACGGGTTCCCCGAATGGGTGCTGTTTCTTGAGTATCCTTCACCGGTACGTTAAAATTGCTGAAGTGACTATGTGTGGCAGCGTTTTCTATCCAGGGAGCATACGACAAGAACTGAGGCAATGCGTCTCCTTTCGGTTTCGGTAATGCACGAATACGATTAGTTAAAACATCGTAATCGACTGCAAGCTGAGCACAGATTGAGCAGGAGGTAATATGGTCCTCAAGAGCTGCACGTTCAGAAGGCAAAAGGTCTTTTGGGTGCCTTGCTGCCAAATATCTCTGATATTTTTCACATGGAGAAACGAATAATTGTAGTACCTTTCTGTTCATAAAGCTTTTTTCTCCTCTCTTATTCTATCTTGATCGCCTGACAGAAGTAAGTAGGCTTGCCGTAATTTTCTTAATCCACGACTTACATAAGTACTTACACTGCTTTCTTTAATGCCAAGGATTTCAGCAATTTGACGTTGCGGTAGCTCTTCAACAATTTGCAAAATAACGCACCCTCGATAGGAAATGGGAACATGCTTTAAAGCGAGTGTAAGAAGTTCTGCTTCTTCAACTTGCCTCTCTGGTCCAGCAATCTGCATCCTACTATTTTTTTCTATGTCTTTGTATCTTCCCCAAGGAAGCACCTGTACAAGTTGGACATGACGTAAATAATCATGAGCAGTATATGTTGCTATACGGTAGAGCCAACTAGCAAAACTCGATGTATTCTGTAGACGTGGTAGTGCCTGCCATGCTTTCAAAAACACTTCTTGTGCCAGTTCGCAACCAACTCCATCATTTCCTACCATACGAATTAGATAAAGACAAACGCGAGCATAATAACGTTTAAAAAGGACCTCTACTGCCGTATGGTCTCCTGCTTGAGCCAGCACAACAAGTTCGCTCTCAGTAAGTTCAGCAGATGAGGAATTCTGTGCTGATAGAGACACGAGATAAACTCCTTCTCTCGATAATTGAGATTTTTTTCTCCTGTAATAAGGACGGATAAGAATATGAAAACCCGACACTATTAGATTTTGTTATTTGCATCCAGACCTTTTCAACGTGAAGGATGGAACGGTGTCACTGTCTAGCGAACCGTTCCATCCTTCACATTAACTATCAAAGCAGTTATAGCTCGGCTATTACTCGTCTCTTCCCTTCTCTCAAATTTCGATATAGTTGGCGAAACAGTTTTGTTTCATTCTACGAAAGTTTGACCATCTCTAGCAAGGAGCATATAGTACTGTTTCGCCAACTATATCAAGTTTTCGCAGATACGCTACTATGATTGTAGAGAAAGCTTCAACTTGACGCAAGCCAGGTAACACTATAGTTGTAACCATCACTGCTAATAGGCCCAACTGTTGCTAAAAGTTTGCTTCCTTGTAGATCGCTATAAATTTGGTCGTAGATGTGAGGTAAACTTCCAATCGAATATGACATCGACGAGTCATTCTTTTCGGCTTCACAACTACTAAGCCTTTCAGTACCAAAATTAGCAAGTGGATAAAGAGTGCCTGTACCTGCATTATATAACCGCTCAACAATACATTCTGCTGTTGCGCTATCAGAATTCCAACTGGTGTTAGTTGTGTTGACAAAATGGTTACTGTTATAATCACCTGTCGTTACGTTGTCAATGAAAAAAGCATCCTGATTAGGATAGGAGGTCGAATTCGAATGAACAACAACAATTATGTCGTCTCCTGCGTGAAGTCCATTTGCGAGTGGTAAACTTTGAGGGCCATCACCACCAGGAGGAGTAACGCCCCGAGGTGGAACCACTTCCCAAAAGGACTCATTGTACTGTCCTCCGTATTTCACGCTAGTAATAACTCCTGCTTGCACTAATGAAGGATATTGAGCATACAGGCTATTACCACCTACTCCTGCCCACACTGCAACTTGTGCATTTGAAGGTGATGTTGGAATAGTTGGCACATTAAATTCTACATCTGCTTCTTTATACGTTCCTGTTCCTGCTGTTGCCTCATTACCTGCAAAATTCTCTGATACATGGCAATGGCTATTATTGCCTGGAGGACAAGTTGTGTTATTTTGAAGAAGATGCGTGGTTTTATTAGGAACAGAGCCACATGAGTGGTGCTTTATATGCGCAAATATTCGAGACCACAATTTCGGATTCTCGCTAATAGCAGCTGAGTTAGGTAGACCGTACGTTTCGAGTTGTGCATCCGACTGCTTCATCCAATCAACATTTTGTGATGGTTGCGAGCAGGAAGAGTTTGCTGTTGTCAATTTAGTCTGTGCGTGCGATACAAATACATGAGCTGATGCAATAGGGACATTTGCAATTTGTCCGAAAAAGAGTAAGAAACCACCAATGAGAAATACACTAGCGTGTCTAACAAATCTGAACATTTTTGCTTTCATGAACACCTCTGTTTTCTTGTGTAAGGTAAAACTACAACAACAAAGCGTTTCGTAACGGGATAAGAGTAAAAAGGGTGACAGAATTGTTTTTCTCTGCAAGAAAAACAATCTCAGGCATTTAATCCATGCCTTGTGAGAGATACTTGTTTGCTTGGTCATGCTAAGAAATAAATAGTAGGAGACGAAATTAATATAGCACTTAGATAACTCCTAATTGGAGCCTTTGTGCCTACAGCATTTTCTACTCTAGGAATATATTGTAAAATCTTTACCGTCAATAGCATAAATTACCTATTGGTATCATTTAGTATGCACGCAAGTGATTAACTTCTTGAGAGAAAAAAGCAACCGGGAAGTGTAAATAGTTCTGCCACCAAACGTGTTATAGAGAGACAAGCATGACGAGGCAGAGTTTCTCGTCTCAGACATAGAGCATAGAGCGACCAGAAAATTTCGTAATTCAACATTTGTAAGGGGAGTCGAGTGAGTAGCGCGAGTAGTAAGGACAGAGTTGCCATTATCATACCGGCCTTGAACGAAGAGGAGGCCATCAAGCACCTGCTGACGGAGATATCAGGCGGGCTAGCGCAGTGGATCATTGTGGTTGATAACGGCAGTACCGATAACACAGCCAGAGTGGCACGGGAAGCCTCGGCCATTGTCGCCAGCGAACCCACACGCGGCTATGGACGAGCCTGCCGCAAAGGGGTGGAAACCGCACGGGAACTGGGAGCAGACATTCTTATTTTTATGGATGGCGATGGGAGCGATGATCCCACGGACCTCCCAATGATGCTGGCGCCGATTTCACCATCGGCTCACGCGTGAGCAAACGTTCAGAGCGAGGAGCGGTACCACCCCAGGCCCGGCTGGGCAACTGGCTGGTTAGCAACCTGATTGGTCTCTGTTATCGCGTTCCTCTACACGATGTTGGCTCATTTCGCGTCATACGCAGCGATAAGCTGGAGGCGTTACATATGCGCGAGCTGACCTTTGGCTGGCCCGTTGAGATGCTGGTCAAGGCGGCACGAGCGCACTATCGTATCACGGAGATCCCCATCCACTACCGGCGGCGCAGCCATGGACGCTCCAAAGTTGCCGGGACGCTTGTGGGCAGCATCAAAGCAGCGTATTACATGCTGAGTACAACGCTGCGCTATGTGGGAGCAAAGGGGATACATGGCTGACACCGCTCTTGTGATCATGGCCCGCTATCCAGCGGCGGGCAAGACGAAGACCCGCCTGGCACGTTCAATTGGTGACGACTGCGTGGTGGAGCTCTACCGGGCCTTTCTGACCGACCTGGCCCGCCGTTTTGCCGGGCAGATCTGTACACTCCATTGGGCCTACACGCCTGCCGATGTTGATTACAGGGCATTTGTCACAACGCTGGCACCGGAGTATGCTCAGCACATGCACTGCTTTCCACAACAGGGGGATGATCTGGGCGAGCGTCTCCTGCATGTCTTTCGCTGGACACAGCAGCATGGGTTTAGCCGCACTATCGTCATCGGCTCAGACTCACCCCAGATCAGCCGGACGCTGGTAGAGCAGGCACGCGCCGAGCTCGATGAGGCGGAGGTCGTGCTGGGACCGGCCGATGATGGTGGCTATTATCTCATCGCCATGCGCGAGCCGCACGATGTTTTCACCGGTATTCCAATGAGCACCGCCGTCGTCGGGAGGATGACCATTGAGAAAGCGCAACAACAGGGCCTGCGCGTTCGCCAGCTAGCGCCACTTTTTGATGTTGACGAACTTCCTGATCTGCTGCGGCTCGCAAGGCTCCTCGCGGAGGATAGCACCCTTGCCCCCGTTACGGCAGATCATCTTATGCATATGAGGAACCTGCTATGACTATCACGCCAACGACACTCACAACACCGACCACGCCAGTCGCAACGTTACCACGCTCAATCTACATCGAGCCAACCAGCCGTTGTAACGAGCTCTGCCAGCAATGCCCGCGCACGCTGCTCTCGCGCGAAGATGACCGCGATCTCAGCTATGACAATTTCCGCTACATCGTCGATCAGTTCCCGGTTCTCGACCGCGTCGTGCTGCATGGCCTGGGCGAGCCGCTCCTCAACAAAGAGCTGCCACGCATGGTCAGCTATCTTAAGGCGCGCGGCACCTACGTCCTGTTCAACTCAAACGGCATCTTGCTCAACGAGAAGCGTGGGCAGGCGTTGATTGACGCCGGACTCGACGAGTATCGTCTCTCGATGGACGGAGCGAGCCGCGAAACATATGCGCATGTACGCGGCGTTGACGCGTTTGACAAGATCTGGCGGAATGTGCGCGCCTTTATCAAGCAGCAAAAGGCGCAGCAGGCCAGCAAGCCCGCTCTTTCGCTCTGGTTTACAGCGATGCGCGAAAATCTTCATGAACTGCCGGCCTTAATCGACCTGGCGACAGAGGCGGGGGTGAAAGAGGTGTATATGCAGCGCCTCGTCTACTTTGAGGAAGGGCTGGCGGCCTCCACACAGTCCCTCTTCCGTCGTTCTACAGCGGAAGAACTCGCGCTCGTGCGCCAGTGCGAGGAGACGTGTAAAGAGCGCGGCATGACCTTTAACGCCGCCGGATCAGCTACGCCACTGGAGAGCCTGGTGCGCGACTTTGGAGCACGCCCCTGGTCGGGCTGCCGGCGTCCCTATATGCTCACCTATATTACGTCCAGCGGAAACGTCCTCTCCTGTTGTTTTGCCCCCTTCGGGCACAAGAGTGCGAAAGAGTATCAAGAAGAGCGTGTGCTGGGCAATATCTTTCAGGAGCCAATCGAGGCTATCTGGCACGGTGAGCGCTACGAAGCCTTCCGGCGCGCCTTTGAAAGCGATCATCCTGCCACACAATGCGCGCAGTGTGGGCTGAACTGGAGTTATTAACACGAAGAGATGGCAGAACACAAAATGTCTCTGGCGCGGCCAGAGACATTTTGTGTTCTGCCATCTCTTATTCTTCTCGTAAAATATCCCGCGCGTCGATACCTGACAGGTTCTCTGTGTGGGATATCCCCCGCATCTTCCGCGCGATAGCCTTGCTATCGACGCAGTATGTGCCAGCCTCGACGCGGGCCTTAAGCATTTTTACACGCGCGATGCGCGCTTCGCCATCAGAGTGGGCAATTAATTGTGCTCGCAAGAGAGCAATACTATCCGCGCGCGAGACCACCTGCGGCTCATGCCGTCGTGGTTTCGTACTACCTGGCGCTCGGCCTTCTAACGTATGAGCACTTAATTTGTGCGCTTTCGTCATAATAAGCTACTCGGCTCTCCTCCAGAGGAAGAGCCAGGCCCTCCTTTCGGTCTCATTTCCTGCCTGCTTCATATATTGGTCTCTTCAGCCTCCTCATAAAGCTACCATTACAAGGCGACTGCACTGTGGGGATTTGTAGGGATGGCGAGAGATGAGAGTAGTGGCAGGGTCTCCTCACCCCAGACAACCAATAACTACTATCCAAACCATTCCATTGCCCATCTACCAACCCGCCCTGCTTGCTCACATCTCACACATAGAGCATAAGCAAATTTTGCCTCCACCAGTAGAGCATTTCGTCCTTTGCCTGCTGGTCGAAAGGTCCCCAGATAGAGCATCGCTGGCGTATGGTCGGGCTTCTCGCCAGCGCCCGTCTCGTTCAAGCCGCTACATTTCTTGCTGTGCGGTAGGATTCGTCACACCCTGCCGCCCCTCGTGCAGATAGAGACGCCGCTGCTGTAGACGCTGCATACCTTTATCCTCTTTCATACGTTTACGCAAACGCAGCAGCAGAATAAGAGTGAGCAGAACGCCTTCGGAGGTCGCCGCAGCCACACCAGCCAGGGGAACTGCCAGAATGATATTCTGACCCTGAATAAGATGAAAGAACAGGAACAATAATCCCCAACGAGCAACCAGAGCATACGTATTGGTTAAAAACGGTGTAAACGCATCTTTCAACGCGAAGAAGGCTGAAGAGATCAACACGCCCGCAGCCTGGCCAGGTATAGCCAGGGCATAGCCAATCAGCGCCAGGTAGGTCAGGTTCGCCGCGTGCGTCGTAAAAGCGCCATGTCTGAACAAGATATTGATGGCGGGCTTGCCCAGTACAATCAACAGCAGGGCAGCGGGAATAGTGAGGAGAAGAGAAGCGCCTATCACCTTCAGGGCCGTCTGGCGCATACGAAGATAGCGCTTCGCCGAAGCCTGTACAGCCAGGTGCGGCAGCAAGGACTGCCCGATCGCTTGCGCGATCAGAGCGATCGGCAGGGCTTGCAGCATCTCCGCGTTTTGCAGTGCTGGAATACTGGCGGGATCTTTCATATACGAAGAGAACGCTGTATCCACAATATTGCCGACATAGGAGACGCCAATCGCCAGCGCGTTGGGCAACAGCAGGATCATCACCAGCCGAAACCCCGGATGACGTATGTTCCAGACAAACGAGTAACGTACACCCTGCTGAAGCAACCCTGGTATAAGCACAATTCCCTGTAACGTGACCGCGAGTAATGTCCCATAAGTAGGTCCATAGATGCCGAGCGGCGGGAAGAGTTTGGTAGCAAGCAAGCCAGCGAGCAATCCAAAATTGTAGACAGCAAGTGAAAGCGCGGGCAACAAGAATTGCCGTCTACTATTGAGAATTGCTGTGCCAATCGTTCCTAAACCCAGAATGAGCGGCTGGAGCAGCATGATGCGTGTCAGAGAGGTAGTAAGCTGCTGCGCTGCGGGTGGTAAGCCGGGAACGAGCAGCCGCGTCACAAAGGCAGGCGCAACGAGCTCTCCGAACAGAATCACGATGGTAAGTGCCACAAGCATGACATTAAATATCAGGCTGGTGAGACGCCAGGCTTCGTTTTCACCATGCTCTTTCTCATACGAAAGAAATACAGGTACAAACGCGTGGATGAGCGCCCCGCCCGCGATCAAATTATATAAAGAATCGGGCAAGCGCGAAGCGGCAAAATAAGCGGCTGATTGATAGCCAGCGCCAAACATAGCGTTAAACGTCACCTGGCGCACGACCCCAAGCATCCGCGAAGCCAGCAGCGCCAGCATTAAGAGAAACGCGGCTTCGACAATACTGAAACGTCGTATCGAGAGTCCTTCTTTGAGACGAAAATTCTTAAGATTGAAGCGAAACGTTCTCCCGCCCCAGGCACGCCGTCGTCTGGCTGTAGGTCTCGTTTTCAAGGTGTGATCCGACACCTTCTCTTGCCCATCGACAGTATCATCCAAGATTGTAGATGTATTGACTGTGTCTGACGATTCCTGAGAGATATGCGTTCCTCCTCTCGATCTAGCACAAGCAGCACATATAGTTGGGGGAAGATTATACCGGTTCATCCTTGCGGTTGACCAGTTTATCGTGAACGTACCTCTGGTGAGAAACCGGAGGCTTCGACGCCGTTGCCGACGTTGGCCGCGTCCCGACCAGGACGTTCATGTGCAGTCCCATCAGGTGGCTGGTCAGCACTTCAAAGACCTGATGCATTGACTGGTACACGTCGAATGCACTAGTGTTTTTACCGTAGGAAGTGACTTACCTACGAACCCAGCAACACTATTCCTTTTTCAATGTACTGATGAACAGGTTCTAGTATAGGTCATCCATTCTGAGTCGTCAAGAGAATGGAATCACCTTACCCCAGATGAATTATAGGGGGGTGCAGCGACTCATTCCTCAAAAAGTACCAGCATTAGCTATTGCCGATACCCACCTTGCTCACATACCCATGTGCGCCCAGGCTTCCTGACCTGCGGCCCATTCATTATAAGTCAGCGCCTGGTCAGCCAACCACCTGACCTTCTTCAGCACCAGATCAGCTCTTTGGACGTGGTTTATAGATATTGAGGCCGACCTTCACTTCTTCACGGCCAGGCACTGCGATGTTTCCCTCGGTGCTTGCTATCGTCACGGACTTTCCACTCGACGAGAGCCCAAACTCCTGGTTCAGATCAACAACAATAATCAGCTTATTACCCTCAACATTCATTTCCACATTTTTCATATAAATCCTCCTTGTGTTCGAAAGCATAATGTAAGCTCTCATATATAACGAAGCACAACCCTATCCGTTTCCTGATATGAGAATAGTCCTGTAGAGAGAACTTCCAAACACGAAGAAGACCAGAGAGGACTGTAGAGTCACAAGAGAAGATAAAGATGCGCCAGGTGCCTGGCAGGCCATACACAGCTACAGCTTTCTACTACGGATGTACGCACAAAATAAGAACAGGCTGACAGATCTGTCAGCCTGTTCTTATCTATATTCTTCTTACGCCTGAGCAGTATACTTTGAACGGCGTCGGCTAATAGAACCGCCTTTGCGCCCGGCAGCCTGCGCCTCTTCGCTCGTCCACTTATGTGCGGTACCGAGGGCATGGGCAGCTTTCCCACCCTTGCTAGCAATTTCACGCTTTTTCTCTGGACTCATTGAAGCGAAGCCTCGGCCGCGCCCTTTTTGTACTTGCATTATCTTTCTCCTCCTCAGAGTGTAAATAGAACACTCCCAACTAATCTGGAGGTAAGAGTGCAGATGCCCTTGTTACCTTGCAACCTGACTCTACTCCTTCACACACTTTCTTCTGCTACTCGATCTGAGGGTAAGCCTTTCGCCCTCTATCTAAAACACGACTCATCTGGTAGTTTGGATACACATGAGACAGGGAAATTTCTTTCTTCATCACCAACTACCACACCTCTCTCTCCTTCCGTTCCCTCTTAACAGTGGAAACGGAATACACTATTTCTACAAAAACAGAAAAAAGTGTGAGAGGAACAAATACACTCTTCTTGTTTGAGGGAGCGAACCACTTGCCCTTCTTTACCACTACAGACAAAACTGTATGTGGCGACATTTGCTATGTACAGCATAACAGGTAGCATACATAAGGACAAGTCAGCAATAAAAGGTTTCAGCGTTCTCTAAGGTAGCCTCAACCATTTTTAATAGCTGGATGAGGTAAAAGACAGGTTTAAGCTCACCAATTGCTTAGAACACCTTATAATTCTTCTTCTTTCTAAGCGAACAACAAAAGGTCAACGCTGTTGGGAGGATACAACCAGTGAGCACACCTCGCCGGGCAGTTCAGTTGGCACTGTTGGTAGCGAAAACGTCACACTGGTCCCTTGCCCTTCCCGACTCCTGAGCAGAACATTGCCGGCCATTGCCTCTACCAGTTTGCGTGAAATGTAGAGTCCCAGGCCGGTGCCACTGATCCCCCTGGTACTGGCATGTTCTAAGCGCTTGAAGGGCTTGAAAAGAGATGACTGTTGCTGGTAAGGAATGCCAATTCCTCTATCACGTATCGTGACATAGACGTTCGAGGCAGACTGTACAGGATAGCACGCGCTAGAGGATAAGGGATGCTGCGAGTGGACCAGTATTTCGATCAGCCCACCATCTGGAGAATACTTTACGGCATTCTCCAACAGGTTTGTCAGCACCTGCTGAACCCGTGCGGGATCTGCCCAGACAGGTGGTAACGCGGGATCAACGGTACAACGGATAGCATAGCGCCCGGGCTCCTGCCGCTCGACACGATATTGCATCAGCCGGGCGACGCTCTGACAGAGGGGAGCGAGCTCAATCTTTTTCACATGCACTATCAGCCGACCGGCATGCATGCGTGAAATATCCAGCAGTTCACCGATCAACATCTCCAGATGATCGGATTGCTCCATCATAGCGCTGAGATACTGCCGCTGGCGAGCGGCCGTCATCTCCACTGTTTCGCTACCATCCTGTGTATCAGGCAGGCCGTATGCTTGCAAGAGACCAATGTATCCCTTAATTGCTGACAGGGGGATACGCAGATCGTGGCTCACCATCGCGATAAATTCGCTTTGCTCCTGCACATCAGTAAGGGAAGATGGCTTCTCGCCTCCAGCTTCCTCTGTCAGGGCAGAGGCACAACTGGCGCGCCAATACTGCGCCAGGGCATCTTCGATCTGGCACGTGATCGTTGGCAGATACTGTTCAAGCAGACGGTATTCACCATTGTGGAAGGCGTGAGGATGGATATTGGTCAACAAAAGCAGCCCCAGGATGCCTGAAGGTCGTTCGAGAGGAGCGGCAATAATAGTGCCAGTCGCGTGGAGTCCCGCGTAAATCTGGGGCTCCACGCAATCGATAGACCAGGCAATTCCGGTTTGCAGAGAGATATCACATAATGCATTTACGCGTTCAGTGTACACGCAGTCAGGATGAGCATGCGCACTGTAACACCTGGTTAAGGACGTTGCGGAACCTATCAGGGAAGCTAGCAAAGGATGGCGCAGCACTGGGTCGGGACAACCCAGGAACAGACAGACGTCGTCACAGCATAAGAGATCACGAACATAGTCGGTCAAATTATAGAAGTGAGCTTGCAGCGACATCGTATCCCTCACCAGAGCATGTAGACAATTCTTTTTCAGTATATGGAGGCAACCAACAAGCAGACGGTTTTTCCTCGCATAGGGAGCAGCGGCAACCAACAAGCAGCCTGATACTTGACCTTCAGCAGCGAGAAAGATACAATAAACAAACAGCATGAAACGCAACACATGTGTGACTCTGCCCAGGAGCTAGCGCGATCATCATTGAGAGTTTGTAGCAATACCAAGGATTGAGAGGGCCACGGTGTATGTCTGAATTGGACCAGGGGCCAACAGAGCCTGTCATCCCTACGGGAGGGGACGCGGCGGAAGCGGGTTTCCTGCATATTGGGCGGGAAGAGGATGCACAGTCGCCGGCCGCCGCACTGCCGCTTAGCGATGTGAAACCAACAACTCCACTTTCTCCCCAGGCACAAGAACGAGCGGGGACCGTCGAACATCTTGCCGCACGACGTCCTATGTCTGAGCTTGATACCAATACCGCAGAGATTAAACAACGCTTAAACGAGCTGCGCATAGAGGTCACGAGACAGGTGACTGCGCTGCGCTGGGAGGGGCAAACGGCGGCGGATACGGCAGACCACCTTATTCCGCTCCTCAATGTAGGTCCTGTCCAACAATGGAAGGATGTATTTATCCCATTTCTGTATGAGATAGATCGCGGCGGCGCTCTGCTCCCTGTCTGGTTGAACATTATCAAGCGTGGTGACCCGCCGGGACTGCCCCATGACGCGAATCCAGCCGAGACAAAAGAAGGGCGTGCCAGGCGTTTCGCTATCCTCATGCTGGGCAATTACAGAATGATGGGCATCTCCGGGCAGAACACTATTACTAGGCCAGCGCGCAGCGAGGGCATCAGGGACGATATGAATATCACCCAGATCCTGGGCTACCTGGCCACTGACCCCAACACGTCCCTGTACGCCACGCAGGCCCTGGTCAAACACGCGACTGTACCCGCTATACAGGAGCTGGTTACCGCCCTCAAGGATGCCAGAGGATGGGCTAAGGTAGACATTGTGGAAGGCTGCCTGGCGCTCAATCTGGAGCAGTTCTACGATGTACTGGTCGCCAGCGGCCTTGATGCTGTCCCTGGACTGGAAAGCTACGTTGCCATTCCCCTCTATCGCAAAGTGCCGCTAGAAAATTATCTGCGTGGCGACAACGAAACCAATCCACGCCTGGCTCAGCAGGCTGCGTTGATCTTCAACCAGGTTTTGCTCGATGCTATGACGATGCCAGCAGCCGGTGCTACAGACCTGCCCGCGCTCTTCACGCGCCACCTGCCTACCCTGGCGGATGCCCTGTTCGCGGGGGCGCGCCGCGATCCAACGTGGCAAAATGCCATCGCGGTCCATCGTCTTGGGACCGTACTCGGTCGCTATTGGAATGGCATATCGAACGAAACCATTAAGGACGGGCGCATCATTGAACCCGTGTATCACTGTTTGCCGATGATGAACGATGTTGAGCGTTGGATGGCAGGGCCTGGGCGCGATGTGCTGCTGGATACCCTGTCAGGGACAGATGATACTGGTCTCGCGCCAACGGTGAAGGCCCTGGGTGAACTGCGTGAACCGCGCGCGACCGCTTCACTTATCGCGCGCATCGAAGCTACCAATGAGCTCAAAGATCGCTCCCACGCGCTCATTATTGGCAATATGTGCGAGACGCTGGGTCAGTTGGGAGACCGGCGCGCGGCGTCCCCGCTGCTGAATCTACTGCGCCGCGTGGTAAATGTCCCCGAGCGCGCGGCCCGTCCCAAACGGCGCGACAACCTTCCTCCCGGCGATCCAGATATTCCTGGCAGCATTGTCTATGCGGCGGTTATGCGTGCCAGCGGCCAGTTAGGGGATCGCAGCGCGCTGGAAAGTGTGCTCAGCGCCACCCGTGACATTGATCCCTACGTCCGTACCCAGGCCATCGAAGCCCTCAAGCGGCTTGATCCGAATGGGGAGGATGATCGCAGCCGCCAGGCCGTTCGCGAGGCGCTGGATGACCCACGCGAGTCGGTCATGCGCGCGGCCAGTGGGCTTGTGATACAGTACCGCGATAGCGACGCTGTCCCTTTACTCCACCAACTCGTCGAGACGCGTCCCGAATACGCCCAGACTATGTATGACACCCTGCACCAGCTCGGACGATAGATAAAGGGGGAGAAAATTGGAAAGGTGGTTGTGTACATGTGCACAACCACCTTTCCAATTTTCTCCCCCTTTTTACACCCTCTGCTATACTATCTAGAAGTGAGGAGTATAATTTAAGAGAAGAGAGTAATTATTTTTTTGCCATCCTACTCTCAATTTCTTAATGGTGTGGGGGATTTTGATGAACATGCTGGTGGGGAAAACTCTCGGCGGGTATCGCCTGGTACGACTTATCGAGAGTGGTGGTATGGGCGATATTTATCTGGCACAACATGCACGCATCGGACGAAAAGTGGCGATTAAAGTTGTGTGTGGGGATTTGCGCGCTGTACCCAATACACCAGAAGGTAAACAAGCGGCGTTACGCTTTGAGCGTGAAGCGCGGGCCGTAGCCGAATTAGAACATGAACATATTTTACCTCTCTACCATTTCGGCGATGAAACGTTTGAGCCAGGTGGACCGCCAATTACGTACCTGGTCATGCCCTATCTGTCAGAAGGCTCGCTCTGGAACTGGTTGCAACGGCGGACACAGCAATTCGGTTTTGGCTGGCCAATCGCGGCCGAAGAGGCCGGCTATTACTTGCTCCAGGCCGCGGCTGCGCTCCAATACGCGCACGACCATGGCATCATCCACCGCGATATCAAACCAACCAACTTCTTAATCCGCGTTGAACGCGGCTCAATGAAGGGGGGACAGTACGCACACCTGGCCGGTATCTTCCCCCATGGCAGGCCGCATCTCCTGCTAGCAGATTTTGGCCTGGCGGCCTTCTATCGCAGCGGTCGCTCGCTTCATCGGTCAGTGGGCACGCCGCTTTATATGGCCCCCGAACAGTTTGACGATCCCTCGCTGGCAAGCTCGGTCCATGTGGGGCCCTCCGCTGATCAATACGCGCTGGCGGTTATGATGTACCAGTTAATGACGGGGCGCGCCGTCTTTGAAGGGACGGCGGCTCAGCTCCTCCATCACCATCACCACACGCCGCCCGAGCCGCCCAGCGTTTATAACACCTCGCTGCCAAAAGAGCTGGACGAGGTTTTCCTGCGCGCGCTGGCGAAAAAGCCAGAACAGCGCTATCCCACCATCATGGCATTCGCGCAGGCATACGATACAGCTTTGCAAGCAGCGCTCGGTTCTCAGGCCGAAACACAAACGAGAACTCCCGCTGCTGTACAGCGCGTCAGGGCCAGGGAGACAAAGTCGTTCGCGGCGGCAAAACAGCGTGAGGCTACGACACTGCCACTCGCGCCCACACAAAAAGCTGTAGCGCGTACGCCCAGAAAGGGGACAGCACCGGCTGCTGCGGGAGTACAGGTAGCAACGCTGGAAGAACCTTCCACACGCAAACAGGCATTACCTGCGGAAGAGAAGGGAAGAACCACGGATCACCCGGCGACGTTGTCCGCTATTCCAACACTCACCGGGCTCCATAAAACGCTGCCGCTGCGCTTGATTCAGATTCCGCCCATTATTGCGATCATCCTGGCTGGCCTTATCCTGCTCTTACTGCTAGCCATTGGCCTGATTACTATGCTCCTCCTCTGGCATGGGCACTAGCTCTTTTGCGTGCTCGCGCGTGGCGCTCACATACCTTTTTATTCTATGTTACAAAACCTGTGCTTCGCACAGGTTTTGTAACATAGAATAATTTTGAGTGCCCTCTCCTGTACTACGCTCCTACGGGAACAAGGGGCAGCAGGACGTATGACGGGTGCTTTGCATCATGCAGGATGCGCTGGTGCGCTACCGCCAGCTCTTCATCGACGCCAAACTCGTGCCCGGTGTTGGGATTGCGATCCCAGCGCGGGAAATTGCTGCTGGTGACATCCAGACGAATACGATGGCCCTGCTTAAAGACATTGCTTGTAGACCACAGGTCAATTACATACTCGTACGCCTGCCCTGGCTCGATCAAGGATAGCTCGCTACTGCGGCGCAGGACCACGTCGCGATAGCGGGCGCGAATGATACCGTCGGTCAGGTTCTGAGCATAGCCGTCGGGATGTACATCGACCAGGCGGGCGACAAAATCGGTATCGGGCGCGCTGGAGATCGCCCACAGGTGTACGGTGATGGGACCAGTTACTTCGATATCCTGCTCCAGCACCGGCGTCGTATATACCAGGACGTCGTCGCGGCTCTCGGTCGGACGCTGGTCAACGACGCCCGGCCGGTATTCCGGGGTCATCAGCAGCGCGCCGCCACGGGTAATGACCGGGTTAGCGGGATCGTAGTCATAGCGATCGGCCTCCTCCGCGCCAGGCGCGCCGGTGCTCAAAAGGCCAGCGCCGTTGAGCGTATTCGCATGGCCGTCGCTGTGCAGGTAGTAGCGCGTCTCGACCGCGCGGGCCAGCGGCCATTCCTGCTCATCGCGCCAGATATTGGCCCCCATGACAAACAGCTTGATCGGGGCTTCAGTGAGCATCCCTGTATCGATCCCTTTCAGGAAGTGATTGTACCAGCGTACATGCAGACTGACCAGGTCAGTCTGGAGATTGATCAAGGCCGGCGTCGAGGCGAAACCAAAGTTCATCTCCCCAACCGGATTGGTCGAGCCACCATGCACCCAGGGGCCGATCAGCAGCTTGCTCTGCCGCGCTTCAGGCGTCGTGCCCTGCTCGCGCATCAGGCGAAAGTTCTCAATCGTATCCTGCAAGAAAATATCGTACCAGCCGCCGATATTCAACGTGGGTACAGTTACGCGATTATGCTTACCCAGGATCGTAATCGTCTCCACGGCTTCACGGTCCATTGGATGCTCGATCGCTTCAAAAAAGGCCGGAGCAACGCCTGTACGCTGTAACGGACCGAACGTTTTCAGCGGCAGCGACCAGTAGCCACGCGGCCCCAGGTTATCTAGTTCCTGCGCCCACATATAGATAGCACGACCCAGGTTGCGCGGATCGGGGTCACTGGCAGAACGACGCATCAGGACGTTGATGCCCATCAGCATCTGCCAGCTAGCCGAGATACCCAGTTCCAGCGCTCCACCCCGGAAGAGTGAGCCGTTAAAGGGATCGTTCCAGGTGATATAGGGGACCATCGCTTTGAGCGCCGGCGGCTGGTGGACAGCGGCGGACCACTGTGTAAAGCCATAGTAGGAGGCTCCGAACATGCCCACCTGCCCATCACTATACGGCAGGCTGGCCGCCCAGGCAATCGTATCCACGCCATCCAGCGCCTCGTTGCGCATCGGGTCCCACTCGCCCTCCGAAGCAAAACGGCCGCGCGTGTCCTGCACAATTACCACGTAGCCACGGCGCGCGAGCTGCGTCCCGTCAAAGCCCATTGGTAAGTCTTTCCCATAGGGCAGGCGCGTCAGCAGCACCGGCCATCTCCCTTCGCCCTCTGGTCGATAAACGTTGGCGCGCAGGATCGTGCCATCGCGCATTCGCGCCGGCACATCAAAATCCACGGTGATTTGTTGGCTTAATTGCATCGACATGACGGGATACACCTCTCGTTCACTATATTGAAGTAGCTCTCGGATGTATGATACAACGCAAGACTAAGACCACGCCACTATTGTAGTAGCCAGAGTAAGCATGATGTGGTAGAGTAGGAACACCATCAAGGCTACAATAAGAAGAGTAACAATCACCCGGTAAAACGCTGCGGCTGAAGGCTGTTCAACCACACTCATAAAAAAGCATGAAAAACATTATTATCATGAACGGCGAGCTTGACTGGCAGGAATATTTCCCTGGCTATGAAGTGCATAATCGCCGCATACAGAACAGTTCATGGCTTTACCATCAGGATACTCTATGGGTTTTCAACGCTTCCGGTGGTCTGCGCGTTGATGCCGTACTCTGGCGCGTGGGAGCAATCAAACCACAGGCGGAACAGCGCCACGCTTTGGAGTTGATCAGGATGGCCAACATCCCCTGCCTGAATCCCGCGCCCGTTCTCCTGAAAGGCTACGAGCGCCTCTCGATGCTCAACGAGTTGAGAGAGGCCGGGCTGCCGCTGCAAACCTTCTCCGTCGCGTTGGGTGAACAAATACTTGACCTCTTACACCCTGACTTTCCTACTGTGCTCAAAGTGGGCAATTTTCATGGGGGATTTGGCAAGATGCGCGTGGAGAACGAGATACACTGGGCTGACGCCAGGGATATGATCTTTATCACTAACGATTACACCACGCTCGAACCATACATCGATTATCTACGCGATATTCGCTGCCTGGCTGTTGGTGAACAGATCTGGACGATGGCACGCCGGGGAGCCACCTGGAAAGCCAACACCCAGACACAAGATTACCAGATTATCCCCACGCCAGGACAGCTTGCAGAATATACGCGTAAGGCCATGGAACATCTACAGGCGGATGTTCTGGCACTGGATTTTCTGGAAAAGCGCGATGGTTCTTATGTGCTGCTAGAAAGCAACGATATCCCTGGCTTTGCGGGCTTTCCAGCAGCGGTGAGAGAAGCAGTCGCACTGCGCTTGCGCAGAAAGCTTGAGGACAATTCCTGAACACAAAGCTGGCATTGTAACAGAGACAGACGATAGCTTGTTCAAGATTATAACGGTGGAGAAAGAGACACAGACAGATTTCATGCATCAACGGCGATGTGGAGCGTATGCAGGCTATATTGCTCTCCTTGACACGCGTTGACCCGATTCGCTATACTCTCTGCGGAAGCGGTGCACCGGCTTCACCAGTAACCCTCAAAACAAAACCGGGCAGTATGCACTATCTAGAGTGGGGCGATATGGCACAAGAGCAAGCAGCGTCGGGCGCATACCTCGTTATCCAGAAAGGTTCTCTGGTTGGTAAGCGTGTTGAATTGTGGAAGGAGTGTACCACTATCGGCAGGAGCCGCGATAGCGATATCTTTCTCGAAGATATCGCGGTCCATCGCAAACAGGCCAGTATTATTTACACCAACATGGGCTACCTCCTGCGTGACGACCATGGCAGCGGCGATAGCTTTGTCAACGGCATCCCGGTAGTCGAACAGATGCTGAACAATGGTGACCGCCTGCTGTTTGGCAACACGCAGATTATTTTCTACGCCAACGAAGGGACCAGGCCCTTCCAACTGCCAACCTCGCGCGGGCGCGAGCTGCATAGCGGCAAAGAGCCTGATCCCCCAATCACTGTGACGATTGCCAGCCTGCTGCCAGCAAACGGGCAGAACGGCGCACGCACCATAGAGATGCTGCCAGGGATGACGATCGGGCGCAGCCGCGAATGCGATATTTTTTTAGAGGACCTGACGGTCAGCCGCCTGCACGCCACGCTTAACGAGCTGGCACATAGTGTATACGAGATCGTCGATAATCGCTCGGCGACCGGTACCTTTGTGAATGGGCGCGCGGTTACACGGCATACGCTGCAAGATGGCGATGTGATCCAGATCGGCAATAGTCAGTTCACGTTTCGCCTTACGCACTCTTCATGAGAGCGCGCGCCCAAGCAGTCTACTCAATTCCCTGACACGCTGCTCGTAGAGATCAACCAGTGTGCCATTGCGCTGGAGCAGCGGCGCATAAGCACGCGTCTTACGCATAAAGTCGCGCACCTCCTGTGGGACCTCGTGTACAGATGCGTCGCCAGCCTGGCGGATATGCGTCGAGGATATAGCGCGGTAGCGTGGATCAAAGGGGAGTTCGTGAATGAAGCGGGCAAAGCGTTCGTTCTGTGGCTGGTGCAGCAGCGCGGCCAGTTCGCGCTCGCCCGCGTCGCCGCGTGGCGCGACGAGTAGTTGGGCCAGCTTGAAAAGCTCGCTCAGGGCGGTATCGCGATCATCGTAGTAGCGCGGGTCAAGGATCTGCACAATCTTGTCGAAGCCCATCAGGAAGAAGATATGCCTCACGCGCCGATACGATGCGCGGATCGCCCGCGCCTGCTCCACATATAATCCCCGGTTGAAGAGCATGATGCCAGCACGCGGCAAACGATGTTGCAGCATCGTGTCGAGCAGCATGATACGATCAAGCAAGAGAGGACGTTCCACTGTCTCTTTGTCCACCGTGCGTTTGCTAAACGCGGCGTAGAGCCCCATAGCTTCGTGCTGGCGTGCGAAGCGCTCAGCCTGCTGCAACAGCGCCAGGTGAGCGGTAGTGGGAGGATTGAACGATCCGGTAAAGACGATGATGCTCTCACGTGGCTCAGGCGAGCCAGGGACGGTAAGCGCCCGCGCTTCGCCGTCGGGCTGGAGCTGATCCAACAGGTCCTGCACCTTGGCGAGACGATGCTGTGTACGCGGAGAGAGATACATGGCGGCGTTATACTTCCTGCTTTCTAGTCTGTGAGTGTAAAGATGATTGTGCACATTTTTTCGGCCTTTGGCCGAAAAAATGTGCACAATCATCTTTACAAGGTAATCCTCAACACGTCTACCTATACAAAAAGCTCGGGATGCTGCACCTGGAGCAATTTTACCCCTAAGCGAGCAACATCTGTACTTTTCTTATACTTCTCATGTCGCCTGAGCGCATCATAGAGGTTCTTGATACGAGCAATGTGAACGTTGGAACGAACATCGCTCGCAACGGCAAGAGCGTTTTCAGCATAGGCAGCGCCCATCTCAGCAGATCCTTTCCCAACATATGCCTCAGCTTCAACAATATGGGCTGTAAGGTATCGCCTCATGACACGGGGATCGCCCTGTACGCTTGAGAGTTCTGCGAGGGCTGACCTGGACCACCCAAAAGCCACATATGCCTGGGCTTTGCTCAGCGTAAGCCAATCAGCATTTATCTGTAAGAAATTGGGATCTTGTTGAAAACTCTTTGCATTCACAATAGCGGCAGCACTGTCAATACTATCCAGTGCTGCATGCCTATCTCTCTTATCATGTGCATCATAGGCGAGCATCCATCCCCATTGATCTAATGCGGCACCCTTTAGTGCCAGGCTAATAGGAGGAACGCCTTTTTCTTGTTTTGCACAAGCAAGTGTCATAGCCGCATATGCATCTTTCATAGCCCGAAGCAAATCTATCCGAACCTCTTCCCGATTCGGTGTAATTCTCCAACGTTCAAAATAACTATACCCCCGCATATACAACGCCTTCACTTCCAGCGCGTGATATTCCTTTTCCTGCGCAAGCGTTACCGCCTTATCCAGATAGCTAATGGCCGAGGAGAAATATCCCTGAGCGCGTTGCATATTGCTAGCAGCGATATGATATTCGCAGAGCAAATGGGCAACATCCGCTCGCTGCTCTTTCTGACCATGAAGCAAGGCATCCTGTAAAACATATATCCGTGCTAAAACTTCATCTAAAATCGTATAGGGTGCGCGCCAGACCTCTCTCAATTTATTCTCATAGGCAGAAATATCGACAGGTGTTGCTGCATGCATGGGAAGGAGTAGTTTTATTTCTGTGCTTGTACTTGAGGAAGATTCTATGCTTTTTAGACCAAGATAAGCAGGAGGAATATTGAGAAGTGTTGCCAGTATCCATCGTCGTTTCTCATCATAAGGGAGTATTTGTTTCTTTTCCATACGCTGTATCCATCTCACTGATATTTCTTCGTCTTCTTCCATACATTCGTTATATAAGTCCGCCAGGGTTTGCGCATTCGTCCACTGCATCACCTCCTTTCGCCAAAAACGAAGCAGGTTCCCCTCGTTCAGTGTCCCATCTTCTCCAAGGAAGCGACTCACGTCTATCGTTATATGCTGCATAAACATCCTCCACACAAAACATGTTGTCACACTTGATGCCTGAATGCAACATAGCAGAATTGTTCACATTTGTCTACATTACCCCAAACGACAATATAGACATTTCCAGCATGTTTTTGTCGGCTGATGCTAACAAAATGATGATACGTTTGCGCTTGGGATCAAAAGTACCTTGTTCTTACTTATAAAGTGTGCCATGACAGGATGCTTGTTGTCAACAAACAAGCAAAGAGAAATAAGTAGAAAAATGGCGGGAAGCTTGAAGTCTACCCGGAGTATTGTATCG
>JAABUQ010003446.1_pt1 | contig 28957 bp, 29 predicted proteins | sample 5560001 | NCBI WGS metagenome assembly JAABUQ01 (sample SAMN10711888, study PRJNA513371) | rock metagenome | isolation source: Antarctica rocks | place: Antarctica: Victoria Land, Finger Mt nord | collected 2015-12-18 | reverse complement strand
TCGGCGACGGCGACGGCGTGGGGGCGATGCGAATGGGCAGGCGCAAGCTGCGGGTCGGGATGGTAGGCGGCGGGGGACCCGCGAACTTCTTCGGCGGGCCGCACCGCCGCGCGATCCTCCTGGACAACTCCGCGGAGCTGACCGCTGGCGCCCTGCGCAGCACCCCTCAGGAGTCGCTCGCCTCGGCCGAGGAGCTGTTCTTCGCCCGCGGCTATCCCGACTGGCAGGCCCTGGTCAAGGGCGAGTCGGCCTTGCCCGAGGGGGAGCGGATCGACTACCTGACGATCGTCACCCCCAACGACGCCCACGCCGCCCCGGCCGAGGCCGCCGCGAAGGCCGGCCTGGGCGTGCTCTGCGAGAAGCCGCTGACGACCACCCTGGACCAGGCCCGCTCGCTGCAACGGGCCGCCGTCCAGAACAAGACGCCCTTCGTGGTCGCCTACACCTACACCGGCTTCCCGATGGTCATGCTGGCCCGCGAGATGGTGCGCGACGGCAAGATCGGCCAGGTCCGCAAGGTCGAGGCGTGGTACCCGCAGGGCTGGCTGGCCACGAACCTGGAGGCCGAGGGACAGAAGCAGGCCGCGTGGCGAGTCGACCCCCAGAAGTCGGGAGCCTCGGGCTGCGGCGGCGATATCGGCACGCACGCCTATGAGTTCGTCCGGTTCGTCGCCGGCTGCCGCGCCACGAAGGTCCAGGCGCGGCTCAAGGTGTTCGTCGCCGGCCGCGCCCTGGACGACGACTTCACGGTCCTGGCCGAGCTGGACAACGGCGGAATCGCCACCATCGCCGCCTCGCAGATCACCGTGGGCGCCCAGAACGACAACGGCTTCCGCATCAGCGGCACGACCGGCACGCTGGAGTGGAACATCACCGACCATACGATCTTGAAGCACGCCAGCGGCGGCCATCCGCTGCACCTGTACCGCCAGGGGGCGGAATACGGCTACATCCCCGCCTCGATCAAGCCGTACCTGCGGCTCCCCTCGGGCCACCCGGAGGGGTTCCACGAGGCCTTGGCGAACCTCCATCGCACCCTGGAATGGACCATCCGCGGCCGTCGGGGCGAGTCGGTCCCCGCCCCCTTCGAGCACCCCGGCATCGCCGACGGCGTCGCGGGCATGGCCTTCATCGAGGCCGCCGTCGCCAGCTCGAAGCAGCACGGCGCGTGGGTCGACGTGACGGGCGCGGAGTGAGGTGAACCCGTGAAGGACGCCCTCGTCCGCTTCAGTGTCGCCATCGGCGGCGAACTGCTCAGGAAGTTCGACCGCTACCGGGAGACCCACCGCTACCCCAACCGGAGCGAGGCGGTCCGCGGCCTGATGCGCGATGCGCTGGTGGAGGAGGTCGTCGCCAACGACGAGAGCGAGGCGATGGGGGTCGTCACCCTGATCTACGACCACCACGCCGGGCACGTCGCCGAGCGTCTGACCGAACTCCAGCACCGGCACGTCGACCGGGTCGTGACGACCACGCACGTCCACCTCGACGCCCTCCGTTGCCTGGAGGTGATCCTCCTGCGAGGCCCGGTCAAGATCGTCCGCGAACTGGCCGACGGCCTGATCGCCACCAAGGGGATCGAGACCGGCCGCCTCGTGCTGGCCTCCGCCACGCCGATCCCCGGCGGGGCGCATCCTCACCACGACCACGGTCACGTCCACGACCACGACCACGACCATCCCCACCCCCATTGAGGGGTCCGTCCTGCTCCGCTCAGGGGCGGCCACCGAGGGTCATGACCGCGACCTCGGGGGGGCAGAGGAAGCGGATGCGGGGCGCCTGGGCGTGTTCGCAGCCGACGCCCCGGCCGACGTAGATGGGGTGGCCATTCAGGAGGTGCAGGCCCCCGGCGGCGACGGCGCGGGGCACGGCGCTGAGGGTCATCGGCGGGCCGAAGAAGGGAACGACCACCTGGCCGCCGTGGGTGTGGCCCGCCACCACGAGATCCACCCGCGAGCCGGGCCTCAGGTCCAGGGCCACGTCGGGGCGGTGGGCCAGGAGGATGCGGACATCGCCGTCGCCCTCCTCGGATTCCAGCGCATCGACGACCCCGCGGGCCCCGCCGCCGTCGTATCGCAGCGCGACGCCGCCGAGGGTCAACCGGCGGTCGCCGACCGCGATGCGCACGACCCGGTTGAAGAGCGGGGTGATCGCCGTCCCCTCCGCGATCCGCGCGATCCGGCTGTCCGGTTGGTCAACGTCCCCCTGCACGAGGTAGACACCTCCGGGCGCCCTCAGGCGACCGAGCAGGGCGCGCAACGCGGGAAGCTCGCGTGCGAAGACCGCTTCCGACTCCTGGAAGACGTCGCCCGGCAGCAGGATCACGTCCGGCTTCTGCGCCATCAGGAGGTCGACCGCCTCGCGCTCGAAGGCGGTCACGCGCGTCGTCTGGAGATCGGTCAGGACGCCGATCCGCACCGGGTCGTTCCCCTCACGGTCGGGGGAGACCGTCGCCCTCGCCGTTTCGAGTTGCAGGCGGAAGGGCTCGATCTCGGTGGCGTAGACCCCGACCCCCGCCAGCGCCAGACTCCCCCAGGCCGCCAGCCGCACCGGCCCGCTCGCCCGCCGCGCGGGGGTCAGCCGCGGGACGACGAGGAGGGCCAAACCCAGCAGGGGGACCAGGACGACGGCATCGGCGTAGACCAGGTGGATCAGCCCGAAGCCGCCCAGTCCCATGCCCATCAGGACGATCAACTTGGCCCCGAAGGCCAGACCCGTCGCGAGGACCGCCAGCGCGACCCTCCGCACGCCGATCGTCGGCCCGTCGTCGCCCGGGGCGAACAGCGCGAGCCCCGCCACGACCGCGTCGGCCAGGGTGGACGCGGCCACGATCGCGACGAAGGGGACGTGCGGCATCATTCCCCCTTGTCCGGCAGGAAGAGGATTCGCAGGGCGATGTCTTCCTCGTAGTCGGGGGTGTTCGGGCTGTACCGCCACGACGGGCCCGGATGGTCGACGTCCTGGGCCTCAACGACCGCCCCGGTCCGCGGGTTGACCCACTCGGCGCGGAATCGGCCGCCCGGCACGTCGATCGCCAGGAGCACTGGGGAAACGCCCGGTCGGACGTTGCCCCGGACGTAGATCGCGTAGGCTTTTCCCGGCCGGGAAAGGCAGCGGACCGAGGGATAATCCTCCACCCCTATGCCCCCTATGCTGGCCTCCTGCAGGGTGAGGCCCGTGCCCGCGATCGACCGCGTGTCGGGGGCCGTGTGGAGGAAGTCGAACCCGTCGAGGAACGTCTTCAGGACCTGAAACTGGCGCCTCAAGGCCGGCCCGCCGCCGCCGGGGGTCGGTTCGGAAACCTCGGCCGAGCCGTCCTCGTGGCCGACCGTGAACGAGTAGTCGAGGTGGTCGAACAGCGCCCCGCCTGCCAGCAGGAACTCCCACGCCTCGCCGCGATAGAACGCGTCGCCGGTCCCCTCGAATCCGGTCTCGTCGTCGCCGATCGGCCGCTTCAGCCCGACATTCTCGGCCACGGCGTCGGGGGGCGTGGCGTAGTGGAAGTTGAAGAGGGAGACGGCCGGGTCGGGCTTCTCGACCTTCGCGTGGCCGTTGGCGATGTTCTGCGCGATCAGATGCCTGTGCGGGAGGTCCTTCTCCGCGTCGGCGATCGTCGCCGCGATCCTCGCCTGCCAGTCGGGCGTGACCCCGCCGAAATAGGGCTCGTTGCAGATCTCATAGAAGAGGTTGTCGCACCCCGCGAGTTCCCCGACCACCTTGCGGACGAACGCCTCTTGCCTGGCGAGCAGCCTGGGATGCTTGAGCGTGAACGCCTCGGTCCTGGGGCAGTCGCCGATCCCGCCGGTGTTGTTGCGGGCGTTCATCGGGTTCTGCTCCCAGAGAGCTTCCTCGTAGAACGGGCAGAAGAGGGTGAACTCGACGACGACCCCGCGCCTGCCGGCCTCCGCCACGGTCGCCTTGAGCCGCTGGAAGTAGGTGTCATCCCAGCGGTCGAGGTCGTACTTCTCGCCGACGCGCGCCCAGGGGCAGGCGAACCGGCCGGGCTTCGGGGCGAGGGTGTTGTCCTTGATATTGAAGGAGCCGGAGACCTCGCGGTACGTGCCCGAGAAGACGCGCGTGAGGTTCAGCCCCCGTGCCTGCAACTCCTCGAAGTAGGGGGCCGCGTCGAAGTCGAGGTTCAGCACGGCGCCATAATGCTCGGTCGAGCCGACCAGGATTGTCGGCTTCCCCCGGAACCGGAAGTAGCGCGGGTTCTCCGGATGCAACTCGATCGGCTCGACAGCCCCCGTCGCGCCCGCCGCCAGCAGCAAGATCGCGCTCAGCATGAGAACCCTCCGCGAATCGCCCCGCCCCTTCCAAACCCGGCGCATGATACGCGCGGCCTCGCGGAGACACAATGCGGCGGAAGAATAGGCTGGAGGCGAGGGCGGCCTACCGCTCACCCAACTGGTGCTTCAGCTCCTCGATCTGGCGGCCCAGGAGGTCCAGCCGGCGGAGCAGTTCCTCGTGGTGACGGTCGGCGTGCCGGGGCGCCTTGCCCTTGAGCGAGAAGGTGCCGCCGGGCTCCAGCTCGCAGCGTTCGACCTCCTCCAGGCTGGCGAAGCCCTGCCGGTGCGCGACCGAGAGCAGCTCGGCGGGCGTCAACAGCTCGCGAGACAGCCCCTCAGGGCAGATCCGCCCGCCCTCGATCAGGACGGTCGGCATCCCCTCGATCAACTGGTCGAGCCGGCGGTGCTTGAACAGGAACCGCACCACCAGGTAGTTGACGGCGAATAACGAGAAGGCCCCGATCAGGCCGCCGCTGACGGACAGGTCCGGGCCAATGATCGCGTTCTGCACGGTGTTGGACAGCGAAAGCAAGACGATCAGGTCGAAGGGATTGAGCTGCGCCAGCTCGCGCTTGCCAAAAATGCGCAGCAGGATGACCAGCCCGAAGTAGACGACGATCGGCCGCAGCACCTTTTCGGCCACCGGGACCGTGAGCTGGAACATCGACTGAATGAGCTCGTGATCCCAGAATGTCGACCAGGACATCCCCAGGGCCCCCCGGATTGTGATCGGGACGTGTGCCGACGGCCCGCATCATACGGAACGCCGCCGGGGAATGCGCGGGGGTCCGGGTCGGTCGGGTGGGCGGGGCCCGGCCATGCCGGCTCAGATGACGTAGTTGTCGACGAAGGGGCCGGGGTCGTGGAAGACCTTCAGGTCCTTGGGGGCGACGAAGACGTCCTCGCCCTGGACCAGGGCTAGCTCCTGGCAGCGCTCGCGGGTAAGCTGGACGTGCAGGCCGGTGCCGTCGAGCAGGTCGAGGTTCAGCCGCACGAGCCCTCCCAGGGGGACGAGCTTGGTGATGCGGGCGGGCCAGCTTGGCAGGCCGTTCTGGTGACGGGTGACGTCCAGGTCGTGCGGGCGGACGTAGATCGAGACCGGGCCGTCGGGGCCGTGGACTTCCAGGGGAACGTGCATGCCGGCCCCCAGCACCGCCATGCCGCTCAGGCTCTTGCCACGCAAGACATTCACCGAGCCGAGGAACTCCGTCACGAAGGGGGTCGCCGGCCGCTCGTAAAGTTCCTGCGGCGCGCCCACCTGCTCCACCTTCCCCTGGTTCAGGACGACCACCTGGTCGCAGACCTCGAAGGCCTCTTGCTGGTCGTGCGTCACGAAGAGGCTCGTGACGTGGTACTCGTCGTGCAGCCTCCGCAGCCAGCTGCGCAGCTCATCGCGCACGCGGGAGTCCAGCGCCCCGAAGGGCTCGTCCAGCAGCAGGACCTTCGGCTTGGTCGCGAGCGCCCTGGCCAGCGCCACGCGCTGGCGCTGGCCGCCAGAGAGCTGCGACGGGTAGCGCTCGGCATACCCGGCGAGCTGCACCAGGCCCAGCAGCTCGTCGACGCGGGCGCGGGTCTCGCGCTTCGGAAGGCCCTGGACCTCCAGGCCGAACGCGACGTTCTGGCGGATGGTCATGTGCCGGAACAGGGCATAATGCTGGAAAACGAAGCCGACCCCCCGGCGCCTGGCGGGCAGGTGCGTGGCGTCCTCGCCGGTCAGCTCGACCTCGCCGGAGTCGGCGGCCTCCAGTCCGGCGATGATGCGCAAGATGGTGCTCTTGCCCGAGCCGGAGGGGCCCAGCAGCGCGACAAGCTGGCCGGCGGGGACCTCGAAGGTCACGTCGTCGATCGAGAAGGCGCCGAAGCGCTTCGAGAGGTTCCGCACGGCGATCGCCACGTCCCGACCCTCCTTCCCACACTGCGACTGCGAGGATCGGCCCCGCTCCGTCAGGCGCCGGCGTGTTCCTCACGCCTCGCCACCCGCCTCCGCACCGTTTCCATGCCGATCAGGAGGACGAAGGAGACGCCCGCCAGGGCGATGCTGCTGGCGTAGGCCACCTCGGGCTGGAAGCTGTCGACGCCTTCGTGGATCAGGAGCGTCGCCGTCTGGGTCCGGCCCAGGATGTTGCCCGAAACGACCAACAAGGCGCCGAACTCCCCCAGCGACCGGGCGACCGTCAGGGTCACGCCGTAGGCCAGGCCCCAGCGAATCGACGGGAAGGTCACGCGCCAGAAGGTCCGCCACCGACCCGCGCCCAGGGTGGAGGCGACCTCTTCCTGGTCAATGCCGAACTCGCGCAGGACCGGCACGACCTCGCGGACGACGAAGGGCAGGGTCACAAACAGGGTCGCCAGCGTCATGCCCGGCCACGAGTAGACCACCCGCGGACCGTGGGCGCCGAGCCAAGGGCCAAAAAGGCCCTTCGGCCCGTACAGCAGCAGGAGCATCAGACCCGCCACGACCGGCGAGACCGCGAACGGCAGGTCGACCAGCCCGTCGGCCAGCGCACGCCCCCAGAACCGCTGCCGCACCAGCACCATCGCGAAGGCCAGGCCGAACACGGTGTTGACCACCGTCGCCAGCAGTGTGATCCCCAGGGTCAGCCCGAAGGCGCGCCGGGTCTCCGGCGCATTCAGGGCCTCCACGAAGGCTCCCAACCCGCCGGCCAGGGCCTGACGCAACAGAGCCAGCGTCGGCACGAGGATCAAGAGGGCGAACCAGGCCAGCACGACCCCCGTCAGCAGCCATTGGCCAACAGGACGCCGACGGGGCGCCGCCAGGTCGATCCGTTTGCGGGGGGTAAGCTCGGCGGAGCCCGCGGCGATCGGGCTCGCGATCGCACTTGCGTCAGTGGCCATCCGCGTGGCCCCCGCGGCGCTGGAGGAGGTTCAGGGCGACCAGGATGCCCAGCGAGCTGGCCAGCAGCACGGCCGAAACGACCATCGCGTTGTGGGTCCGGCCGCTCTCGACCTCGCCGAGGAGGTAGATCGGGGCCGTCTTGGTTTCCAGCGGGCGGTTGCCAGCGACCATCACCACGCTGCCGAACTCCCCAAGCGCGCGGCTGAACGACAGGGCGGTGCCGGTGACGATCGACGGCCAGAGCGTCGGCAGGGTCACGCGGCGGAAGGTGGTCCACGCCCCGGCGCCCAGGGTCGCGGCGGCCTCCTCCTCGGCGCGGTCCAGCTCCAGCAAGACCGGCTGGACGCTGCGGATCACGAAGGGATAGGTCACGAACATCAACGCCAGCACGATCCCCGGCTTCTGGTAGATCACGTCCAGCCCGTATCTTCCGAGCACCACCCCCAGGGTGCTGGAGGGGCCATACAGCACCACCAGCATCAGTCCCGTCACCACCGTCGGCACCGCGAAGGGCAGGTCGATCAAGGCGTTGACGATCCCCTTGCCGGGGAACGGATACCGCACGAGGACCCACGCCGTCGTCGTCCCCATCACGGCGTTGACGACGACCATCGCCCCGGCCGTCGCGAACGTCAGCTTCAAGGCGTGCCAGGCGAAGGGGTCCGTCAACGCCTTCAAGAACGCCGAGCCGCCGGGCCTCGCGGCCTCGATGCCCAGGACCACCAGCGGCAGAACGACCATCACCCCCAGATACGACAGCGTCGCGCCCCGGACCAGGAGCCCGATGGGTGCGGTGGTGGCCGTGGAATTCGCGCCTGTCATCGCCCCGCCCCCCCCGGCTTCGCCCCGGCCTTGCGCGTGAAGATCGAGTCCCACACACCCCCCGGCGCGTAGATCTCTTCCTTCGCCTTGGTCCAGCCGCCGACGTCCTTCATCGTGAAGAGCTTCGGGGGGAATGGGGCGCGCCCCGTGTCGGCGTCGAGCATGGGGTCGAGCGGTCGGAAGCCGTAGTCGACCAGGATCGCCTGGCCCTCGGGCGACCGCATGAAGGCCAGAAACGCCTCGGCCAGCGCTCGGTTGCCGTGCCGATCGACCGAGGCGTCGACGACCGCCGCGGGCCCCTCGATCAGCAGCGTGGCGGGCGGGATCACATACGGGACGGCCTGCCCGTTCATCTTGCTCTGGAGCAGAATCTCGTTCTCATACGTCACCACCGCGTCGCCGGTGCCCCTGCCGAAGGTCGCCATGCTTTGCCTGCCGGAGGAATCCATGTTGACGACGTTCGCCTGCACGGCCGCCAGCAGCCCGCGGGCCTCCTGCGGGTCGTCGGGTTGGCGCGACAGAAGGCCGGCGCCATAGATCGCGTTGATGTTCCAGCGCGCTCCGCCAGAGGTCTTCGGGTCGGGGTACAGCACGGCCACGCCCGGCCTGGTGAGGTCCCGCCAGTCGGCGATCCCCTTGGGGTTGCCGGGCCGATGGGCGATGACGACCAGGCTCCTCGTGACCATCCCCCGCGCCGGCCCGGAGTTCCAGCCCACGTTGACCACGCCGGCCTTGACCAGTTGCTCGACGTCGTCTTCCAGCGAGAGAACCGCAACGTCGGCGTCGAACCCGGAGGCGATGGATCGCGTCTGGGCGCCCGAGCCGTTGTACGACTCTTCGAACCGCAGGTGGCGCCCCGGGTGCTGGCCCTCCCAGCGGGCGGCGAAGGCCGGCAGCAGGCCATCGTGCAGGGCCTCGCGCGCCACGGAATAGGCGCCAATGGTCAGGGTGTCGGTGTCCGGGTCGGCCACCGGAGCACACGTCGGCGCCAGCACCGCCAGCCCCAGCAAGCTCAAGCCCAGAAGTGAGTTCCGCAACACCCTGGCCCTCCGTTCCGCGGCTCAGATGGTCCAGTCCCCGACGTAGCCCTGGCGCCTCAACTGGTTCTCGCGGACGAGGTCGGCGAAGGTCGTGTGGTCGACCACGTCGGTCATCGCCGTCCGCACCCGCCCCCAGAACCCGAAGAAGTTGCACTCGCCGTGGAACTCGCACTCCTTGTGGCGCGACGGGCTGACGCAGTCCACCGGGGCGATCGGCCCGTCGACGTATCGCATGATCTCGCCGATGGTCAGCCCTTCCGCGGCCCTGGAGAGCCGATACCCCCCCTCGGCCCCCCGGCGGCTCTGGACGAATCCCCCCCCCTTGAGCTGGCTGAGGATCACCTCCAGGAACCGGATCGGGATCTGCTGCCCCTGCGCGATGTCGGCGATCTTCAGTGGGTCCGGCCCTTCGTGCTCCGCCAGCGCATACACCGCGCGGACCGCGTAATAACACTTCGACGAGATACTCATCGGCACGATCCTTGGCGATGGCGATCGGGGGCAATCTTCGGCATTTCGACAGGAGAAGTCAAGATGGCCTACCGCCCGTGACCTTGCGGCAACCGAGGTCGTCGGCGCGGCTCAAGATTCCGGCCCGTCGGCCAGTTCGAGGCTCTGGGGGACCGAGGCGGGGTCGACGTCCAGTTCAACCGGTTCGCGCAGGCCCTTGGGCTGGTGGCTCAGGAGTCCCCGGCGCTCGGCGCAAGGCAGGCAAAGGCGTTCGTCGCCCCGGAAGACGAACAGCTCGCCGTCATCGATGCGGTGATAGTGGTCCTGCCCGGGGGCGGTCATGAAGCAGAACTCGCGCAGGCTGCCGACCTTCTGGCCGACCTGCCAGCCCGGCTCGCGCACGAAGATACGTCGGGTCTCGGGGATCATCGGGCGGTCCTCCCGGTTCGGTTCGACTGGGGTCGCGGGCCGAGCTTTGGGGAAACCCATCTGCCCCCCTTGCGCCCACGGCCCTTCCCATTGTAAGAGACCGGAATCCCGCGGGCCAAGCAGGGCCATGCGACCGGCGCCGGGCCCGGAGGCGCGTCGCCGCGGGTTCTCGGGGACGCAGGGCGTCGGGGCGCCCACGGGGCGTGGTCGAGGGACCTGTCGGTCGGACTTCAAGAGGTCCCGACGAGCTTCCCTCGCCTCTTGCCAAGCCCGCGATGGCCAGGCTGCCCCGAGGTCGGGCCTGGCGACAGGGTGTTGATCAAAAGCCACGCGGCCCCGTGATTGTGCCGAAGGTCCGCATCAAAAACGCCAAGTTGCGGCCTTCGCGATTCATTATAAAGCGATTTCGTCGGTTCTTCCTTGGTTTCCAAAGAAATCATTGGACGAGTGCATGGACCAAGGATAGCATGCCTGCGGATCAGCTGGTCGTTGTTCATCTGATCCGCATCGCAACGTCGCAGGATCGAACCCGCGATGCCGCGGTGGCGCCCGCCCGGGGCTCCTTGGCCGCAGCTCAACATTCATCGAGGATTTCCGCCATGCAGACGACTCTGGATCTCCGTAAGTTCGAAGCCGTCGCCCGCTCACCCCGGGCGAGGAAGCCGCGATCGAGCCGCCGCTCGCTGGTTGGCGCGGGGATCGAGGCTTTGGAGCGGCGCGAAGTACTCACCGTCGCGCCCTCCTCGATCTTCGTACTTCAGGATGCGCTCACCAGTCCGTCCTACCCGGCCGTCCAGGACGTCACGGCGGTCATCGGCGAGGTCCCCGGGACTCACACGATCCGCGCGGTCTTCACGTACCACCCGATGTCCGCGAATGCAGGCCCGGTGACCGTGAGCCTGGCCGACTACAAGAACGCTTTGCCGGACCCTGTCTACTACGGGAATCAGGAGCGGATCCACGTCGTCTCCTACACGTTCCGCAACGGCGCGGGTACGGCGACGCTGGAGGTCGAGGAGGCCCCGACGGGCTGCACGCAGGCCGACGCCTACGTGGGCCCCTCCGACCTGGCCCCCTTGCGGTTCACGCCGGAAACCAACGAGGCCCTGAACCGGAAGATCGTCGCGTCGGAGATCACCTGCGCCCCCTTCTGTCCCGGCACCGAGGGGCAGTCGCCCTGCTACTGGGCGAACAACCTGTGCGACTGGTCCTCGACGAGCCTTAAACCCGACCTCACCCTCGGCCAGGTCTTCCAGGGCGTCACCTCCTCATCCCCTTACGCCTCGCTGCGTGATGTGACGCTGGAAGCCTCATTGAGCTTCAAGGGCGGCCCGACCCTCGCGAACAAAGCCGAGTCCCTGCTGGGAGAGGCCGTCGCGGGCCTGCTGAATACCACCAGCCCCGACATCCACTACCCGATCTCCGCCGCCAAGGTCCTGAGCCTCGTGGACGCGGCCCTCCAGAGCCAGAACACGAGCAAGATCGACGCTCTCGCTTCCACTCTCCGCGGCTACAACAACCTGGGTGGCGGGCGCAACTCGGAGTCCTGCCGCGAGCAAGGCGACGACCGTTCCGATAACGACCGGAACAACGGCCAACCCTGCCAGTCCGGCAACGACAACCAGAACAATGGACGGAACGGCCAGTCCGGCAACACCAACCGGAACAACGAGCAGTCCTGTCAGTCCGGCAACACCAACCGGAACAACAGGCAGAACCGCCAGTCCGATAACGACGACAACCGGAACAACGGGCCATCCTGCCAGTCGAACAATAACAACCGGAACAACGGCCAGAACCGTCAGTTCAGTGTCAACAACAACCGGAACAACGGGCCATCCTGCCAGTCTGACGACAACGACAATTAAGAGAAGAACCGCGCAATCCTGCTAACGGACCTCAACGCTCGCGGGCCAAGAGCCGACACGTTCAGAAGAGGTCGCTGTCTCCCGCTCCGCCCCGGCCAACCGGGGCGGAGCCGCCAGGGTGAGGGCGGAAGAGGGGTCAGAACGAAAGTGCAGTTGCGGCGTCGGACACGGAGGCACGCCGCAGTGGGTTCCCCGGGGCGGAAGGCGTCGGCAATCCTCGCGTAGCGGACGGATTCGCGGGACGGCCCGAACCTGCTTCACGCCACGACGGCAGGGAAGTCCTCCGGAGCGGCGGGCGGGCCCCGTCCCGAAGGCGTGTGGAACGACCTCCCGGGTCCTCTGCCCGAGCACGCACCGAGGCAATAGCCAAAGCGGAGATAATGGCCATCGCTGCGAGGGTCTTTGGTGACGCCGGGAGTGACCTCGACCGGAATTCTCTTGAGTGGCTTGATCGGGTTGATTCCAATACGTCCTGAGATCGGCCGGATGGCGTGATCCGACGCTTCGAACGGCCCTCCTCCGGGACGGCCCGCATGGAGGGTCCGTACGCCGACCGACCGCCACCAACCAGAACCAACCGGGTCAAACCCAGGACAACGCCGTGGACTCCTCGAACCCGTACTCCCCGCCCGAGACCCCCGCGGCCGGCACGTCCGGCTTCAAGCCGCTGGGCAGCCTGGCACAGGCGGCCCGAGGCAATGAGCTGAATCAGGCGAGGAACACCCTGATCGTCATCGGGCTGTTGACCCTCGCTTTCAACGGATTCATGTACTACAACGCACCTCACGAGGTCAATCAGCTCCTCAACGCCGAGGTCCAGAAGGCGGGCTTCGGGGCGATGATCGACCCGCAGGCGAGGCAGAACATCCTGACGACGCTCTATGCGCTCTATGGCGCGACCGCGGGGCTGGGGCTGTTGTTCATCTTCCTCGGGATCATCATCAAGAAGTTCCCGGTGCCGATCACGATCCTCAGCCTGGTGCTTTATCTCGCGGCGACCGCCCTCTTCGCCTGCCTTGAACCGATGTCCCTGCTCCAGGGGATCATCGTCAAGGTCTTCATCGTGCTCGCCCTGGTGCGGGCCATCAGGGCGGCGAGGGCCTATCAAGAGGAGGTCAAGGCGGCCCGATTGGGTGACCTGGCCCTATGATCGGACAGCGCATCGAGGTGCGGAGACGGCCGCCGATCCTGGCGGCCCTCTTTGGCGTGGTCGGCCTGGCACTCCTGGGCACCTGGGTGGCCCTCGGCAATGCGCATCTAGCGATCGGGGCGATCCTGCCGATCGCCCTCTGCGTAAGCCTGTTCCTGGCCCGGGAGCCGGACTTCGCGGCCCGGTTCACCGACGAGGCGATCGAGGTCGAGCATCCTCCGACCACCGTTTCCTACGCCGACCTGGAGGGCCTCCAGACCCGGGGACGGCCGATCGACCCGGACAAGCCACCGGGGCGTTCGTTCCCGATCGAGGTGGCCCACGCCGGGGGACTGCTGCGACTTCCGGCGCGGCTGGACGTCCCCTCCGCTGAGGTGTATCGCTTCCTCGTCGGTCGGTTCGATCCGCGCGGCTCGCGCGAGGTGCATCCAAACCTGCTCGATTATCTCGAACGGCAGGAATCGAACTACGGGCCCGAGCAGGTCTGGACGTTCCGGGCGGCGCGGCGTCGTCCGGTGCAGCCGTCGTATCGCGCCCTGCGGGCGATCTGCCTGGCAATGGTGGCGACGAGCGTCGCGTGGACGGCCATCGGCCTGTTGCACCGCATGGAAGACGGCTGGGGGCCGGTGGGGATCATTCTGGGCGTGATCGGGCTCATCTTCTTTCTGGCCTCGTTCGCGCGCCAGGTGCCGAAGATCAAGGGCTGGAATCAGTCGAGCCTGGTGGTCAGCCCCGGCGGCATGGCGATGGTGCAGGGGGAGATCCAGGGGGAGATGTCCTGGCCCGAGTTGCTCGACGTGCGGATGAACTTTTATCCCCGCGGATTCCGGTTCGCCGCGGAGCCCACCCCGACGGGGATCGTGGTCCGCGTGCGAGGTGCGAAACTCGTGATCGCCGACCTGTATGACCGACCGCTGTCGGTCATCTATGAGAGGATCGTCGATTGCAGGAGCGGGCAGGCCGCCGATTCCTGAGCCGAGTAAGAGTCGGCGCGACCTATTGCACACGTAAATCCTTGAAGGGCCCATGAGGAATGGAATCTCCTTAACGCGTAACCGACTTGTCAATTCGTTCGTGTATCGCCGATCAAGAGCCCGCGGACTGTCCGCGAGTTTTCGCGGATAGCCCCCGCAGCCACGGCCCCGAGGCGAACGCGAGGTTCCCCGCCAGCATCGCCAGGCCGAACTCCGTCAGGCCGAGCGTCAGGTCAATCCCGACGTGCATCAGGAAGACCGACGCGATCAGCAGCGGGCGCAGGGGTTTGAACCAGATCAACACCGGGTAGCCGACCTCGAGCGCGAGCGCGCCGTGCGTGGCGAGGTTCAGAACCAGGGGATAGGCAGCCAGCCAGGCGAGGTCGAACCGCCGGAATTCGGGCGTGACGATCAGGAATTCCATCGCCGAGCCGTCCCACCAGGCGTCGCCTCGCAGCTTGGCCAGGCCCGCCGCGCCGTAGATCAGGCACAGATGGAGCTGGATCAGCCGCAAGGAGAGATTCGCCGAGACCGTCGGCGCGGGCGGACCCGCCTTGAGCTTTCTCCGGCGCCTCGCCAGGAGGCGGTCGAGCGCCAGGGCCTGCCCGCCAGCGCCGAACGCGGCCAGGTACAAGGCCCAGGTGGCGACGATCTGGTCGAACCCGAACACCAGGACCGGCGAGCGCCGGGCGGTCGCGACGACGATCGCCCAGGCGAGGACCGCCGTGACGCGGGTGAAGAGGCCCGCCGTGACGAGGGCGAGCACGATCATGGAGGCCGCCCACACCGCCGGCAAGGCCGCGTCGGGCACCCAGAGCCAGAACGACCAGGCCCCGGGCGTCGTGTCCAGGAACTCCCGGGCCGCCTCGGAACCGGCCCAGCCCGTGGAGCCGAGGTTCGCGCGGAGATCCACCCCCAGCATCCCGAGATTCCAGAGCAGCAGCAGGCCGACCGCGATCCGGATCAGGCCCAGCGCCGTGGGGTCGGCCGGCGTGAAGAAGAAGTCGACCCAGCCGCGCCTCAAGGCTCGTCGCACGAGTACACTCCGATCTGCTCGGGCGTGCTGAAGAACTCGTCGCCGTCCAGGTCCAGCGGGACCGCGTCCGGGTCGCTCGCCGCGTCGCGGAGGCGTTGCATGGCGGGGAACAGGTGCAACTGGCCGCTCAGAGCCACTTCGGTGCAACCCGGGTTGGCCCGGCAAAGGTGCCGGGCATACGAGGCCGCCCAGTAGCCCTCCTTCATCCCCGCCTCGCGCGCCGAGGTCGCGTCGGCGTAGAGGTGGTAGGCCAGGGCAAGCTGCCGCTGGTAGCGGATCCGCGGCCAGGTCGAGGGGTCCGGCAGCCGGACGACCCGCTCCGGGCGGCCGTCGGCGAACCGCAGTCGCGCCTTGACCACCGGGGTCGGCGGCGGGGCGGGGGCGTAGTAGCGATGGGCGTGGTCCAGATTCAGCGCCGAGGCATAGGGCGCGAAGACCGACGCCGCCCACCGCTCCAGCGGCGACGAGGGCGAGGCCCCCAGCTCGGTCGTCAGCACGGCCCCGAAATGGAAGATCAGCCCGGCCGTCGCCACCCCCACCGCGAGGCGTGGCCAGCGACTTCCGGGATCGGAGTCAGAGAAGCCGGCTTCCGATTTGCCTGCACCCATCGTACCCCCGAAGTCCTCAAATCCTCGCAATCCCTGCCACGGAACAAACGGGCAAAACTGCTACAAACACCCACAACGACCTTTTTCCCACCATTTTGACAAATTCGCTTGTGCGAGTCTGGGAGAGCGATTAGACTTTGCGGTAACTGAGCGGGATCTTCCATGAAAAGGCAACGCGGGGGTTACGCGGGCACGGAGAGTGGCGCAAAGTTTGCTCTTCTTTGGAGGTTCGCGTACCATCCGTGGATTCAGGATCGGTCCGGTCGGTTGCCCGCCTTGATGTGCTCCGAGTGATCTGCCCCATTTGAGAACGCCCCACGGGAGAACGGAACATGCAGGGAACGATGGTCGTGCTGATGGCCCTCAGCGGCCTGGGCTGCCACCACAAGGCTTGCGACAGCGGGTGTGCCCCGGTGGCGACGGCCTGCTATGCGTCGTCGTGCTACAGCGCGGGCTACGGCGGCAGCGGTTACGGCGGCGGCTGCTACGGCGGCGGCGGTTACGGCGGCGGCTATGACCTGGCGCCGGCAGTTTATGCCCCGGCGTGCTACTCGTCCATGGGCGGTTGTTATGCGTCGGCCTGCTATGCGTCGTCGTGCTACAGCACGGGCTACGCCTCGGCCTGCTACGGCGGCGGCGGCTACGGTGGCGGCCACCACCGTCGCCACGGCGGCGGCCTGTTCAAGGGCCTCTTCCACAAGAATCGGAACGCCTACGCCCCGGCGGCGGTGTGCGAGATCGGCTACGGCGCGCCGAGCTACGGCAGCTACACCACCGCCATCCCGGGCGACTCCTACGGCATGCCGGCCTACGCCACGGGCCAGGGGATGTATCCCTCCGGCCAGATGACCGGCGGCACCTACCCCGCCGGCCAGGGCGGCTCGGCCCCGTCCCCGTCCCCGGCGCCGAGCCCGGCCCCAACCCCTGAACCCTCCCCGGCGCCGGCGCCCTCGCCGAGCCCGAACCCGGCGATGCCCGACGAGGCCGCTCCGGCCCCCCGGACCTCCTTCTGATCGGAATGGGCCGGTCGCGGCCACGGCCGACCGTCCTCTCGATGGCCCGGCGGGAACTCGCCCACGCGAGGACTCGCCGGGCCGTCGGCGTGGGAGGACGGCCTTTCGCCGCCCCCGACCTTTCGCGTATAATCCGGCCCACGCCTCCCCTGCCAAACCCAGGGAGGGTCATGGATTGATCCGACGTTGCCGCGCGTTGACAAGGAGGACACACCGCGATGGACGCGCCCTACACTTACACTTCCACTTCCTTTCCCGCCCCGACCCAAGACATGGATGCCCTCCCCGAGCCGCTCGACGACCGCGAGCGTGTCGAATCGCTGATCCGCGCCTTCGGCGAGCCCTTCTGCCGTAAGCTGGGAATCTATCCCCTCCCGGCCGACCTGACCGTCTCGGTGGTCATCCCCGTCTACAAGGAGATCCGCACGATCGGCGAGATCCTCCGACGGGTCCGCGCCGTGCCGGTCAACAAGCAGATCATCCTGGTCGACGACTGCTCCACCGACGGCACCCGCGAGCTGCTCCGGGAGTGGGCCGAAACCGAACCCGACCTGACCATCGCCTTCCACGACCGCAACCAGGGCAAGGGGGCGGCGCTACGCACCGGCTTCGGCCTGGCGCGCGGGCAGGTGGTCCTGGTGCAGGACGCCGACCTCGAATACGACCCGGCGCAGTACCTCCAGCTGATCCAGCCGATCCTTGAGGGCAAGGCCGACGTGGTCTACGGCTCGCGCTTCATCGGCGAGTCGCACCGCGTCCTGTTCTTCTGGCACTCGCTGGCGAATAAGTTCCTGACGTTGCTGTCCAACGCCTTCACGAACTTGAACCTCACGGACATGGAGGTCTGCTACAAGGTCTTCCGCCGCGAGGTGATCCAGGGTATCACCCTGAAGAGCGACCGCTTCGGCTTCGAGCCCGAGGTCACCGCCAAGGTCGCCCGCTTCCAGATGCCGCCGATTGAAGGCCGCCCGGCCCGCCGCTGCCGGATCTACGAGATCCCCGTCAGCTACAACGGCCGCGACTACCGCGAGGGCAAGCACATCGGCTGGAAGGACGGCGTGCAGGCCCTTTACTGCATTGTCCGCTACGCGTTGGGCGACTGACGCCCCTCCACGCACTCGCGGACGGTCAGAGCCCCGCCGAAATGCCGCTCCGCCAACGCGTGGGCCAGCACCGTGCGGTGGCAGGCGCGGGCGTCGGCGCAGGCGCACAGCAACGCGACGACCTGGCCGGGCGTGCGGACGCGCCCGGCCAGTCGACCCAGGCCGCGATGGACCGGCCAGCCCCCCTCGGGGTCGGCCAGGTGGGCGCGCAGGACGGCCATCGCGGGGTCGCGGCGCTGGGGGTTGCCCAGCTCGACGATCCACTCATAGGCCAGGCCCGCCGACCGCAGCAGGGCGGCGATCCCGGCGTCGCCGGCCTGCAAGGTCCACGACTTCGGCCCGTACGGCCTCGCGGCCTCGGGGGTCGAGGAGCACGGGCACAGGCGGGTGTCGACGACGCGCGTCACCCCGCGACGCGTCAGCGCCTCCACGAGCCGCACGGCCCGCGTCTTCGCCGGCCAGGCGCCGTAACCGACCGTCCAAAGTTCCATCGCGCGTTCCCGCGTTGCCTGGACTGGACTTGGCCGTCGATTCCGAGCCCGCCGCCGGAGTACGATGGGGCGAGCTTCTGGTCCCGAGCGTGCGCCCGGGCCGCCCCCGTTGCAAGGAGCCACCGATGTCGCGCCTTACCTCCACGGCCCCGACCCTGGCCGCGCTCCTGATCCTGGGCGCCCCCCTGGCCGCGCGGGAGCCGGCGGCCCCGCGGACCTACAAGGGGCGGCCGATCGCTGGCGTGATGTCGTATGAGGGGGCCGAGTGGCTCGTGCGTCCCAGCAGGGAGCAGGAGGAGCGGCCGGACAAGATGATCGACGCCCTCAAGATCAAGCCCGGCAGCACCGTCGCCGACGTCGGCGCGGGCGTCGGCTACACAAGCCTGCGCCTGGCCAAGCGGGTCGGTCCCAAGGGCACCGTGCTGGCGACCGACTTGCAGCCTGAGATGATCCGCATGCTGAAGCAGAACGCGAAGGCCGCCAAGGTCGCCAACGTCAAGCCGATCCTCTGCACGGCCGACGACCCGAAGCTGCCCGAGGGGGAGGTCGACCTCGCCTTGATGGTCGACGTTTACCACGAGTGTCCTGACCCCGAGGCGATCCTCAAGGGGCTCCGCAAGGCGCTGAAGCCCGGCGGGCGGCTCGTCCTGGTGGAGTTCCGCGGCGAGGACCCGGAGGTCCCGATCAAGCCCGAGCACAAGATGACCCTCGCCCAGGTGCGCAAGGAGCTGGAGCCCCAGGGCTTTACCTTCAAGGAGTCGCTGGAGTTCCTCCCCTGGCAGCACATCATCATCTTTGAGAAGCCCATTCCCGCCGACGAGCCGGCCAAGCCCTGAGCCTGAACCGGAGCCCCGGCGGCGGCGATTCCCCTTGGGGTCCGCGTTCACGTCCACAAGAGAGAGGGGCGGCGGGGACCAGACACGCCCGAGGCATTGCCGGCGCTGGTCCCGGGACCGGCCGTCCCGGACCCACGTCCGACGTGAGCGACGATCGAGGACCGAGATGGGCCCACTGCTGACGGTCGTAATGCCGGCATATAACGAGGAAGGGAATATCGAGGAGGCGGTGGAGGACGTCCGCCGGGACGTGCTGGCGGCAGTGCCGGGAAGCACGCTGATCGTCGTGGACGACGGCAGCAGGGACGGCACCGGCGCGATTCTGGACCGGCTCGTCGCCGGGGACCCTCGCATCCGGGTCATCCACAAGCCCAATGGCGGCCACGGCGATGCGCTCAGGGTTGGCCTGGACGCGTGCGATTCCGAACATATCCTGCTGCTGGACAGCGACCGGCAGATGGCGCTCGAGGACTTCGCCGCCTTCTGGGACCTCGCGAGGGCCCACGACGCCGCCTTCGGCGTCCGGGTCGCGCGGGACGACCCCGCCGCCCGGCTGGTGCTCACGCGCGTGGTCCGGGCGGCGATCGGACTGCTCTTTGGCGTGAACATCCGTGACGCCAACGTGCCGTTCAAGGTGATCCGTCGCGAGGTCTGGACCCGGGCGCGCCCGCTGATCCCCCCGGAAACCCTCGCCCCCTCGCTCTTCCTGGCGATCTTCGCGCGCAAGCGGGGCCTGAGCGTGGTCGAGCGGGAGGTCCCCCATCGCCGTCGCCGCAGCGGCGTGGCCTCCATCCGGCACTGGAAGCTCTTCCGGTTCTGCTGCCGGGGGCTGTCGCAGATGATCGCCTTCCGGCGCAAGCTGGCCCGTGGCGAGGACCCGGCCGCCCGCCCGGAGGTCATCGGGTGAAGCTCGTGTGTGGATACAGGACGAACCGCTGGAGGAAGCGCATCGCGGGTTCGTCGCGGCGCTCGGCGCGGCGCTCGGCGCGGGTCCAGGGGTCCTGCATCCCCTCGTAGGCGTAAACCGCGCCGATGGCGAGCAGGGTGGCGAAGACGAGGCCCGCCCACCGGCCGCGGAGGCGGTCGAGGGCGACCGCGGCGAAGACGCAGGCCAGCGGGGTGACCGGCAGCAGGTGCCGCACGCCGAAGGAGAGCCCGGCGAAGTCGGTGACGCGGACGCCCCAGATGTAGAAGACCAGCAGCGCGCCGACCAGCGTCGAGGTCGCGAGGGCCGCCGCCTTCAGGGGGCCCCGGCGGGAGGCAAGGGCCAGCCCGATCGGGGCGAAGACCAGGGCGGGCGTGATCGTCAGCCAGCCCTGCGGGCCGATGAGCAGCTCCAGGCCGAACCGCCAGCGCGGGCCCGTCTCGCGAAAGCGGCCTACCTCCGAGGTCCAGTAGGAGCCGGGATATTCGAGAGCGCGGCGGTCAAGCTGGGCGGGCCGCAAGCTGCCCGAAATCGGCCACTGCGCCGCGGCGTGCAACAGCGCCGGGCCCACGGCACCCAGCAGAAAGGCGACGGGCAGCCCGCGAGCCCGCGCCGCGAGCCAGCCCCCCAGCACCACGAAAGCCACCCCGCCAGCGGGCAGGTCGATGGTCGCCGCCATGCTGGCGCAGCAGCCCGCCCAGGCCCGTCGGCGCCCGACGCGGTGGAGCGCAGGGTCCTCCAGGATCACGAGCCCGAAGGCCGCGGTGATCAAACCGGCGGCAACGCTATGGTTGTTGAACGTCACGCCGTAGGTCAGCAGCAGCGAACCGGCCCCGAACGCGAGCGTGAGCAGGTCCGACACCCAGACCGGGAACCTCGTTGTCTGGAGCAGCCGACGCACCCAGGCGAGAGTCCAGGCCGTCGAGGTCGCCACGAACGCGGCGATCATGACCAGGTTAAGCGCGACCAGATCGCGCGGACCGGACCGCGGGTCGGGGAAGCGCAGGCCGCCCCACAAATACAGCGGCGCGTAGACCGCGGCGCCGAGCACCGAGAGGACCGGCGGCTTGTCCGAGTAGAGGCGTCCCCCGTACCTCGCGAGGTCGGGTGTCCCGCTGGGCCGGAGCATCGGCGAGCGGTCGACGGCCTGCGTCCCGCGCTCGACGATCGACTCGATCGTCATGTAGCGCGGCCAGACGTTGCCGCTCATCCTCGGGCGCACCGCCGCCGGGATCAGCGCCATCCCGAAGGCCACGCCAATCAGCCAGGGCCGAAGCGGGTGGACCGGCCGGAGCAGCGGCACGACCGGCCCCCCCGGCGCTTCTTCCCGACCCGCGAAGCTTCCCTTCATGGGAAACCTCCGGTCCGCCTCGAAACCCTCAACCCGCTGCGACGAGGCCCATTGAGTGTCGGTCGATTACCGACTCGGGAGATCGTGCGCAGAGCGTGGGTGGCTTGCCCTCCGTTGAGAGAACAGGGGCGCATGCGGCCCGCATCGCGGCCCCCCCGACCCCCCTTGGGTTCGTTTCGTCGAGGGCGCCGGGCCGATGTGCGGAGAGAATTCCCATCGGGATGGCTCCGGAACTTCCCCCCAGGTCTCCCAAGGAGCCGTTGGGTTCGTTTCGTCGCCCGGAAATCGCTCCGCTCGCGACGAGGGATTTCGCCCAGACCCCCGTTGGCTTCGTTTCGCGCCGGCCGCTTGAGGCGCGTCGTTGGCTTCGTTTCGCGCCCGGGCCGATCGACCGAAGCCTCTGGGGCCTCCTCGCAACGGCCGCGAGGTGATCGGACCTCCGGAGCTTGGCTTCGTTTCGTCACGGCGTCAGTTCTCTTCAACGGGCTCGCCAGCCACCTCGACGCACATGTCGTGGCGAGCCTCAGGAGATGGTCGAAACGTGGCCGCCAACCTGCGCGGAAAACTCCAGGGATCGACCGGAATCATCCTGCCCCGGTCGCCGACCAGGCGCCGTCAGTGGCCGGCGGGGGACGCTCAGCGGACGGCGATCGGCCGCCATTGCTGTGAGAATGGCTCGCCGATGGGCGCCTGCACGATCGCGGCGCGACGTTCCGTCGATCCGCCCGCGACTTCGAGGCATTGCCCGGTGTGGTCGTTGACGATCCGGAACCATTGGTCGTAAACGGGGACCAGCCGCCAGCCCTGGTTCGACCCCCCGTTGATCGGGAACTGCTCGACCGGGGTCCCGGGCTCCCGCGTCCCGAAGGGAACGTCCAGGGACTGGCCCGAGTGGCGGTTGACGATCCGGACGGAGTTTCCGACGACGGGCTCGATCCGCCACACCTGATTCCCGCCGCCGTTGACGGGAAACTGCTCGACCCGCGTCCTCGGCTCCAGGCCGCCATAGGGCACATCGAGGCATTGCCCGGTGTCGCGGTTCACGATGAGGTGATACGTCGGCGATTCCGGGGGTGTCGGCGAGATCACCGATGCCCCGGCGCCGGGCGCGGTCGTGGTTGTCGTGGGGACGGGGGCGGGGGGCATCTCGCCGCGGAACCATCCCTGCGTCACGGACACCGCCAGGGAGATCCCCGCGGAGGCGAAGATCAGGACATGGCGAATGACCCGGTGTCCCGGCCCGGTTTTGGCCGGCGGATCGGCGGAGAATTCGGGGTCGAAGTTCATTTCGGACCTCCGCGGAGAAGGGCTCGATCGGAATTCATCCCACGGCTACCCCGCTCGACTGATCGGTCTTGGCCTGGGTAAGCGGTCTCGACCGATACTATTACTCCATTCGTTCATCGCCGCGATTTACCGTAGAACCGGGGAGCGGAACGTCAAGAAGCTGGCAATGGCGGCCACGGCAATCATCATCCGCGCCCGCCATTCAAGGAAAGTCCTCGGGGTTCATCGGGCGTTTCTGACCGCCTCCTCGCGGCTTCAGGACGACCGAGACGAGCAAGGCACCTCCCACGACGAGGGCGATGGGCAATATTACAAATAGCAGTGTTAAGTAGGTGAATATTTTGAACCCCCACCGTTCCGGTTCCTCGAGCTGAGAATAGTATCTCATCGTCGCGAGGATCGCGATACAGAGGACGATCCCGGAGATTTCCGCCCAGAATCGCCACCAAAGCCAGTTTTTCATACTCCCCCCCGCCGGCCGGGTTCAGGCCCACGCCTCTCGATCATCCATCATTGCCGACGCCCCCACAATCTCTCCCGTCACCGGCTCGGCCTTTCGACCGAACCCCTGGACGGTCCCCCGGGCGGCGGTTAGAACGGGAGGTCGCGAACGGGCCGGCAGGGTTCGCCAGCCCGGACGGAGACACACGGAGCGATCCCCGATGATGCGACGATCCCCCTGGCTCGCCCTGGCGGCCCTGGTGGCCTTCGGGCCAATGGTCCGGACGGCCAAGGCCGACGACCGGAAGCCGCAGGTCCCCCAGTTCAAGGTCGAGAAGTACACCCTCGACAACGGTCTGGACGTCCTGCTGCACGAGGACCACACCACCCCGGTCGTGGGGGTCAACCTTTGGTACAAGGTCGGCTCCAAGGATGAGAAGGCCGGCAAGACCGGCTTCGCCCACCTGTTCGAGCACCTGATGTTCCAGGGCTCGCAGCACCACGACGACGAGTACTTCGGCCCCATCGAGAAGCTCGGCGCCCAGATCAACGGCAGCACCAGCGAGGACCGCACCAACTACTTCGAGAACGTCCCCAGCAACGCGCTGGAGCTGGCCCTCTGGCTGGAATCCGACCGCATGGGGTTCCTGCTGCCGGCCCTGACGCAGAAGAAGCTCGACAACCAGCGGAGCGTCGTCAAGGAGGAGCGCCGCCAGCGCGTCGACAACGTGCCGTATGGGCAGTCGGCCGAGGCCCTCTTGCGGGCCATCTACCCGGAAGGCCACCCGTACCACCACAGCGTCATCGGCTCGATGGCCGACCTCTCCGCCGCGAGCCTGGGAGACGTGGCGGAGTTCTTCCGCACGTACTACGCCCCCAATAACGCCAGCCTCTGCATTGCCGGCGACTTCCAGCCCGCTGAGGCCAGGAAGCTCGTCGCCAGGTATTTCGGTTCGTTCCCCAAGGGGCCTGCGATCTCCCGCCCCGCCCCCCGCGCGGCGAAGCTCGACGGGCCGAAGCATGTCAAGATGACCGACGCCGTGAAGCTCGCGCGCGTCCAGCTCGTCTGGCCGACCGTGGCCACCGGCGACGAGGACGAGCCGGCGCTGGACGTGCTGGCCGAGGTCCTGGGCGGCCTGAAGAGCGAGAATCGGCTGTTCCGGGCGTTGATGTACACCAAGCAGCTCGCCGCCTTGACCTCGGCCTCGCACCCGACCAACACCCTGGCCGGCAACCTCGATGTGGCGATCACCGCGAGGCCGGGCGTGGGCCTCGACGAGCTGGTCGACCTCGCCGACGCCGAGGTCAAGCGCCTCCAGGAGGACGGGCCGACCGCCGACGAGGTCCTCAAGGCCCAGAACGGCCGCGAAAGCCTGCTGGTCGTCGGGCTCCAGTCCGCCGGGCGCAAGGCCGACTTCCTCAATCAGAACAACGTCACCTACGGCGACCCGATGGCCTACAAGGCGGAGATCGCCCGCCTCTTCGCCGTCACCCCGAACGACGTCAAGCGCGTGGCCAGGAAGTACCTGACCGCCGACCGCGTCCGCCTCGACGTGGTGCCCGGCCCCCCCACCCCCAGGGCTCCCGAGGTGGAACAGGACAAGGTCAGCGCGGTCCTCGGCGTTCCCAAGGTCGAGGTCCAGGAGGACTTCGACCGCTCCGTGATGCCCAGGCCCGGCCCGACCCCGAAGTTCACCCCGCCGCCGGTCGTGCGCCGGTCGCTCTCCAACGGGCTGGAGGTGCTGGTCGCCGAGCGGCACGAGCTGCCGATCCTGACGCTGAGCCTGGTCGTCAAGGGGGGCGAGACCCTGGTCCCCGCCGGCAAGGAGGGGCTCGCCTCCCTGACCGCCGCGCTCCTGCCGGAAGGGACCACCAAGCGTGATGCGCTCCAACTGGCCGGGGAACTCTCCGAGATCGGCGCGTCGCTCGACGCCGAAGGGGGGCTGGAATCCAGCAGCCTCTCGCTGACGACCCTGACGAAGCACACCGACAAGGCGCTCGAGATCTACGCCGACGTCCTGCTGAACCCGGCGTTCCCCGACCCGGCGCTGGAACGCCTGCGGGGGAGGCGGCTGGCCCTGCTGCTGAGCCGCTCGGACAACGCCAACTCGATCGCCGGCATCGTCTTCCCGAGGCTCCTCTATGGGCTGGAGCACCCCTACGGCCGCCCGGACCTCGGCACGCCGAAGACGGTCAAGGGGCTCACCCGCGACGACGCGAAGGGCTTCTTCGACCAGCTCTACCGGCCCAACAACGCGACCATGATCGTCGTGGGCGACACCACGCCCGACGCCGTCGTCGAGGCGCTCGAAGCCGCGTTGAAGGAGTGGACGCCGGGCGAGCCGGTGAAGGTCGCCCTGCCGGAGGCCCCCGAGGGTAAGCCAGTGACGATCTTCCTGGTCGACCGCCCCGGCGCGGCGCAGTCGGTCCTGGCCGTCGGGCAGGTCGGCCAGCCGAGGCGGACGCCCGACTACTTCCCCCTGTCGGTGATGAACGCGATCCTGGGCGGCCAGTTCTCCAGCCGGATCAACCTGAACCTACGCGAGGACAAGGGATACACCTACGGCGCCCGCTCGCACTTCGCCTTCCGCCAGGGGCCCGGCCCCTTCCAGGCCGGCGGCTCGGTCAAGACCGACGTGACCAGGGAAGCTCTGATCGAGCTCATCAAGGAACTGACCGACATCACCGGCCCTCGCCCGGCGACCGACGCCGAGCTTGCCTTCGCCAAGGACCGCCTCGTCAAGGGCTTCCCCGGCCGCTTCGAGACGACCTTCGACGTTGCCGGCACGCTCGCGGAACTGGTCCTCTATCACCTGCCCGACAACTACTTCGCCAGATACCAGTCGGAGATCGAGGCCGTCACCAAGTCCGACGTCGCCCGCGTCGCCGGCAAATACCTCGACCCCGCCCACATGGTGATCCTGGTCGTCGGCGACCGCTCGAAGGTCGAGCCGGCCCTCAAAACTCTCCCCTTCGCCAAGGTCATCAACGCCGTCGACCCCGACGGCAACCCCCTCCCCGCCGCGGCCCCGGCCGCCGGCGTCACGCCCTGACGGCTGATCCTGCACGCGGGCCCGGACTTCCTGGGCCCGCATCCTTGCTCCTTCAGGGCGCCGCGAGCAACTCGTCCCAGGTCGTCACATCGAGGAGCTGGTCTCCCAGGCGTTCGATCCGACCGAGATCTTCGATCACCTCAATCGCGGCGAGTCTCCCTTCGTCCGGCGGTCCGAGCCGATCGCTTGCCATTCTCAGGAATCGCTTGCGATACCCCTTGATGAACCCTTCAGCGAACCCCATGGCGTAGACCGCGTCCCACCCATCGGCGTACCCCTTGGCGTAGGCGTTGGCGAACCCCTCGGCGAGGATCGCCTGATTGGTCATGGATTCCCTCATCCTTTCGGACTCCCTGAAGCCGACCGGCGTCTCGGACACGATGCGGAGAGACAGTCGAGACTCGATCAGGGAGCGGCCAGCAACTCGTCCCAGCTCGACACATCGAGGAGCCGGTCCCCGAGGAGCTCGATCCGACCGAGGTCTTCGAGCGCTTCGATCGCCTCAACGGTCCGCTCTTCGGGCGCCCCGAATCGCTTGCGGCCGAGCTTCAGCAGGAACCGTCGACCTTCTTCGGCCTTCCCCTCGGCGAGGATCGCCTGGTAGGTGGTGGATTCCCTCATGTCTCGGACTCCTTGTAGTAGCCGTTGGGCCAATTCCTTGGGATACCGCAGCCCCATCAGAATATAGGTGGCGGACCAGAGCATCGCCCTCTCCTCCGGCGATGCCTCCCCCTCCAATCGGCCACGCATCCGGCGGACGACGCCCGGCAATGCCTCCGGGGTGACGTCCGCCAGGGGGGCCAGGGGGAGTGTGCCGAGGTCACCCTCCAGGATCGCGTCGACGGGCCGCTCCCAGGCGCGGACGACCTGGTATCGGAATTCCAGGTAGCGGTCGCCGTCGGGGAGGCGTTGGTCGAAAACCCCGTTCATCTCGGGGCCGTCGGCCTTGGGGCGGAGCAAAAGGACGACGCTCCGCACCGGCAACTCTTCCCGATAGTTCAGCAGGACGCCGACGTTCACCCGCGCCCCGGCTGGCCCACGGAAGAACCTGCCGAAGTCAGCGCAGGTGAGCGGCCGATCAGCCGAAGATCGAAACCTTCAGTGATAATGTCTGAAACAATTCATCGAAAGTGATGCAATTCACCTGTCGCGCCCCGACCTGGACCTGTTCACTCCGCCAGCGCATCCGCTCATACTGACCGGAGTCCAGATATTGCCTTCGCCCGATCACGAGGAGCCCGACGTACTGGATGACATCGGCTTCGAACTTGGCCTTAAACTGGGCAGTGCGCTGCTGGTCTTCCAAGATGCCGAACCAATCGAGGATCTGGCTGAACCCGTGATCGAAGCGGGACGACCATTCCGCCGTCGCCTTGCCCTTCTTCCTCGTGAAGACGCTCTTCGGCGAGGCGTCTTCGAATTCCACGAAGCAGAAATTGTGGCTCGCGGAATCGCCGACCACCAGGTCGCAGGAGTAGTCGCCGAAGAGGTTGAATTCCGTGGCGATCCGGTCGAACCCGTTGATCTTGGGGTTATAGGACCCGATGAGCGCGGCCAGGTGCTTGTTCTTCTTGAAGAAGGGCAGGATGTCGTCGCGTTCGCTCAACGAGGCCTTGCCGTCCAGGAGCTTCTTGAATTCCGCCAGCTCTTTCTTGCACTTGGAGAGGTCCAGGGCGAACTTGTCCAGCGACTTCAATTCTTGACGGCATCAGGAGCCTTCTTTGCGACGGCCTTCGGCGCTTTCTTGACGGCGTGGCCCCCCGCCGTCTTCCGCGCGGTCTTGCTGGCGGCGAAGTGGTCGAGCGTGGCGCGTTCGACCACGTCGACTACGTACACCGTATCGCCCACCATCGTGTAGATGAGGCGCAGCGACGGCGAAATCCTCATCTTGTAGAGCGGTTGCCCGGAAGTAGGCATCTGATGAACTCGACCGGGGATCGCGGCGACGGTTGCGAACGCCTGCGCCGATCGGATGACCCGTTCAACGGCATGTCTCTGAGCCGACGGCAGCACGCTCAGGGCGATGCCGACCCGGCGATCAACCTCCAACCCTTTTGATTTTGCCATAGCCATTACCCTCCCAGGGTTCCCCCGGGACAAGCCGCGCCACATCAACTATCCTAGCCGAAACATCGTCCCGAAAGACATCCGAAGGGGAGAATTTCAGGCCTCCACCGGCTCCGGTCGTCGCCCCCTGCCGTCTGCCTGCCGGGCATCGCGCTGACCGGCCTCGTAGGCTTGCAGTTTCTCCAGGGCCAGGAACAGCGGGTTCAGCTCGAAATGATTCGTGGTGCCCACCCGCTTCTGGCGGAGCAGGTAGCCCTTCTTCTCCAGTGAGCGGGCATGGTTGCGTACCGAGGTGGTCGTGACGCCCATCCGCCGCGCCAGCGTCTTGAAGCCCGGGAAGGGCGGGGCAGCGTCCCATTTGTGGCGCATGAGGTGGATGACGAGCATCGCCTCCGCGTTGGAGAGCGGCGGAGTCAGCTTCGTATAGCTGTCCAAGAAATAGTCGGAGACCGGCGTCTAGCTCGCCACCAAGGCGGGCGTCCACCGCGCTGAGACGATGCGCTGCGTCACCCGGCCCGCCTCTGGCACCGTCGGCATGGCCAAAGCTCCGGAGTCAAAAAGTGGCGGAGGCGTGGGGAGTCGAACCCCGAGCCGTTGAGCCCCTGTGGGATATCAAGCCACGACGTGCACCCGCACGCTGCCGCCTCCACTCACCCAAATCTTAACGGTCTGATTGCACCCCGGCAAGTTCCACAATTTCGAATTTTCAGAAGAGACTTTGCATCTTCTTAAAGACTTGATAGTTCTACTGTATCCCTCACAGTCGTAGCTGGTTCTTCAATCGTGGCAATACATTACGTGCGCGATGTGCGTAGAGACGTGCTTGTTCGTTGCGCTTCAGCCAACGGGTACTTCGGCGACAAAGAA
>JAABUQ010003445.1_pt1 | contig 28967 bp, 23 predicted proteins | sample 5560001 | NCBI WGS metagenome assembly JAABUQ01 (sample SAMN10711888, study PRJNA513371) | rock metagenome | isolation source: Antarctica rocks | place: Antarctica: Victoria Land, Finger Mt nord | collected 2015-12-18 | reverse complement strand
ATACCGACGACACCGCTTTCTCGGAAAACGCAGTCGTTGGAAGGCGCTGACTGTAACGCGGCGCGAAATCGCGGGCCTTCGGGTCCAGTGAGAAAGCCGCCCCACTTCAGTGGGAGCGGATCGTTACTAAATATGGTTGCAGTCTAGGTGGTTTGGGGACAATCGACCTTCTGCGTTCCCCTCTCGAATGCGCCGCCTAACCTCGCGCTGCAGCGGACCCCGGCTACGGGCCGCGGGTCGCCGGTATCATGGCTCAACGGTCCGTGTCGGTAGTCCGCTGATCCTGGTCGATGGGTTCCCGCCGGGCCGGAGGTCCGATATACTCGTCGCGGGAGGTCCCATGAACGTAATCACCCCCGACCAGCGCCGGGCTGCGGATGAAGCGGGCGATGCTCCGGTCGAATTGGCGGACCCGCGGACCGGGGACTCGTTTGTCTTGGTGCGTGCCGATGTCTTCCGGAGGATGCGCGAATTGTTGGAGGACCGTGAGGATCGCCTCGAGCACGAGGGCTGGGCCGCCCTGGCGCGAAGGGCGCGGGGCCGGTGGGCGGCGGAGAATCCGTACTGATGATCCGGCCCGGCGAAATCTATCTTGCCGACACCGCCACGGGGAAGCGACCTGCCGTCATCGTATCGCGGGAGGAGTTGAACCGAGGCCGTTGGGTCGTGGCCGTGCTGATCACCTCCGCGCATTTCGCCACTCGCTCGGCCCTGCCGCACTGCGTCCCGCTTCGGCCGAGACGGGCCCGATCGCCGTGTTGAGTGTAATAGCGGGCGTATTCTTATCCCCTTAAATGAAAGCCGCGCGCACCATCATTAGGGCGTCGCGGGGGCGTGATCTGTTCGGATTGCCAGCGTTGCGGCGGCCGGGCGAGCGGGATCGAATGCTTGGCGGGGAATCCCGACGGTTCTCGCGGAGTCGAAGAGATGGCCAAGTCGGAACCCGGCGGCTATTGCGGGTGCCTATTCCTGGTGTTAATCGTAGTGCCGATCATGATGGTACTCTGGCCTCTCGGGTGGGGCTGGAGCGTGCTCGCGTTCCTCATACTGATGACGCTCTACGGACTGACATTGCCGGGGACGAAATGCGAGGTGTGCGGGAATCCGCTCAGGAATTCGCGGGCGACATGGAAAATCGAGGGAAAGAAACATCGGGTTTGTCGGCATTGCAACGAGAGGCTGGAGCGCAAACAGAGCCGGAAAGGAATTGACGACCTTTGATTTCTAGGGGCAGCTTAATCTCACGCTTTCGCGCCGGTGAGTTCGGGTTGACCAAAGATTGCGTCGCCCAGGCAGAGACGATCACTTACCTTGAGACGTCTGACCTCGACTTGGACGCCGGCACGCTGGGCGTCCTCGACGAGTTGCGGATGCGCAACCTGATCCGGGCGGTCGGGAATATGATGGGATCGGACTGCGAGCCGCTGTGAGTGGGCACTTGAACCACCGGTGCCCGGCCTCACCTCGCGCTGCAGCGGAGCACGGCCACGGGCCGCGATTTCTCCTTCGAGTTGGCTCATTGGTCCGTGGCCGGGTCCGCTGAGCCTCGCCGCGATCGGGGACCGGGGGGCACGCCCGGGACGCGGTTCCTCCCCCGGTCCTTTCCAGAATAGCCGATCAATGGGGACTCGGAGTCGCGATCGGGGCGGCGACGGGGACCGGGGCCGGCACGGTGGCCAGGGGCTGCGAGTTCGCCGTCGGTTCCGGGAGGATCGCCGCGCGGCGGGGACCCGAACGCTGGAAGAAGGCGCGGAGGCGTTCCTCGTAGGCGTCAGGCATCGCCTCTCGGCAGCGGTTATGCTTCGCCTTGGGCACAATCCAGAGGTCCTTCGGGCCGGTCGCCTCGGCGAACAGGGTGCGGGCGATGTCGGGGCCAATGTACGCGTCCTTCTCCCCGTGGATCAGCAACCAGGGGCGCGGGCCCAGCTTCGCGACGGCCCGCTCAACGTCGGGAAACCGGCAGTCGCGCCGGTACTGCGTCCGCACCCGGCCGGCCCAGCCGACCGTGGCGAAGATCCAGGCGGGCAGATACGGCTCGTAGATCCGGCCTTTGATATAAATCTGCGCCCAGCGCCGGATATAGGCGGTCATCGTCCCGCGCGTGGGGAAGGCGCCGTCGGTGGCGACTCCCCAAACGGTCGGATCGCGACCGGCGACGCAAAGGGCGGTCGAGCCGCCCTTGCTGATGCCATACAGGCCAAACCCCGCGGGATCGGCGTCGGGCCGCTTGCGCAGGTAAGCCAGAGCCGCGCGGAGGTCGCGGACCTCGCGGTTGGCGACCCATTGCAGCGGGCGGTAGCCGGGTTCGGATTGGCTGTCGCCGTGGTTGCGGAAGTCGAACGCGAAGATATCGAATCCGTCGTCGCGAAGCTTCCCGGCGTAGGGGAGGAAGCTGTGGCGATCGCCAAGGAACTCGTGGCAGAACACGACGACGCCCGTGCGCGCCTCGGTCCGGGCACGGAAGTACGTGCCGGCCAGATCCATCCCGTCGCGGGTGCGGAAGCGGACCTCCTCCCCTCCGGGCTCCGGGGGGACCCTCAGGGGGAGGAACAGCGGCGCCTCTTCAAAGATGCGCCCCACGATCGGCGCGTACCGGACCAGGAGATACAGGATAAAGGCCGCCAGGGCCGTCGGGAAAAGGAGGCCCAAGCAGGCCAGGACCACGAAGCTGGGCAAGGGAGAGGCTCCGGCTCGTCACCAGGGGTTGATCGGGGTCTTGGGCTGCCAGCCCGCGGTGGCCGGGGACCTCGGCGTCCAACCGTCAATCATGGCATGGGATCGGCAGGCATGCGGCCGGAAGTCCGACTGTTCAGCGAAATCTTGACGGCAAATAGGGTGCCGCTTCAATACAACCTGCCTTACCCTGCAAATCGGCGTAACACCAACGCGATGTTCTGCCCGCCGAAGCCGAAGCTGTTCGACAACGCCACGTCAACCTTCTGGCGACGGGCCTCGTGCGGGATATAGTCGAGGTCGCAGTCCACGTCTGGATTGTCCAGGTTGACCGTAGGTGGGACGACGCCGTCACGGATCGCCAGCAGGCAGACGATCGCCTCGACCCCGCCGCTGGCGGCGATCAGGTGGCCCATCATGCTCTTGGTGCTGGAAATCGGGACCTGATACGCCGCATGGCCCAGCGCCCTCTTGATCGCGAGCGTCTCGACCGAGTCGTTGACCGAGGTGCTGGTGCCGTGGGCGTTGATGTAGTGGATCTCGTCGGGGTTGACCCGCGCCTCCTCCAGCGCCTGGCGCATGCTGGCGATCGCGCCCCGGCCTTCCTCGTGGCTGTCGGTGATGCGGAAGGCGTCGGCGGTCGAGCCGTAGCCGGCGATCTCGCCGTAGATCTTCGCGCCCCGGGCCCGGGCGTGCTCGAGTTCCTCCAGCAGGACCATGCCGGAGCCCTCGCCGAGGATGAACCCGTCGCGGTCGCGGTCAAAGGGGCGGCTGGCACGGGTCGGCTCGTCATTGCGAGTGGACAGGGCCGTGAGGAGGTTGAACCCCGTGACGCCGAAGGGGTGGATCATGCTGTGGGTGCCGCCGGAGAGCATCACGTCGGCGTCGCCACGGCGGAGGATCTCCGTCGCCTCCCCCATGGCCTGCGCACTGGCGGCGCAGGCGGTCAGGCAGTTCGCGTTCGGCCCCCGCGCGCCGAAGAGGCTGGCCAGGTGCCCGGCGGGCGTCCCCGGCTCTTGCTCGGCCTCGCGGATCGGGTGCAGTTCCTGGAGCCCCCGGCGGGTGAAGGCCGTCGTGTCGACCTTGCCGCCGCGGCTGCACGAATGGACGAGCCCTACGAACCGCGGGAAGTCCTGCTGCCCCTCGCCCGAACCCAGGTAGATGCCGAATCGCGAATGGTCCAGCGACGCAAAATCCGCCAGGCCGGAATCCTCCATCGCCATTTTCGAGGCGGCCAAGGCGAACAGCGTGTTGCGGCTGCAATCGCGCCAGCGAGTGGCGTCCGCGACATATTCCCCGAGCTCGAACCCCGGGACCTCGGCGGCGATCCGGGTGGGGAAGGTGCTGGCGTCGAAGAGCGAAATCGGCCCGACCCCGCTCCTGGCCTGCTGGAGTGAGGTCCAGGTCGACTCCATGTCGCGGCCCAGCGGGGTGACCATACCCATCCCCGTCACGACGACACGTCGATGCATCGGTTGCGTCCTTGGGAAGGGGCGTGCGGCGGGAGGGCGGTCGGCCCGGATCAACCGCCGAAGCGATCGCCGCGGACGATCAAAGCCGCGGCCTGGCCGTGCCGGGTGAGGTTGGTGGTCAGGAAGGTCGGATTGTCGGTGGGGCGGGGCGTGTCGCGGACCAGGTCCAGGTTGCAGGCCGGGTCGGGGTCGTCGCAATGGATCGTGGGCGGGATCAGCCCGCGGTTGACGCCCAGCAGGCTGGCGACCAGCTCGACGGCGCCGCAGCCCGAGACGAGGTTGCCCATGTACCCCTTCAACGCCGTGACCGGCACGCCCCGACCGCCGAAGACCCGGCCGAATGCGCGGCTCTCGGCCAGGTCCGAGACGACGGTGGCGGCGCCGTGGGCGTTGACGTGGCCGATCTCCTCGGGCTTCATCCCAGCGTCACGGAGGGCGGACCTCATCGCGACCTCAGTTCCGCCGCCGTCGGGGTCGAGGCCCCCTTCGGGATTCGCGTCGCAGCCGGAGCCGAAGCCCAGGATCTCGCCGTAGATCTTCGCGCCTCGGGCGTGGGCGTGCGTACGCTCTTCCAAAATCAGGATGCCGGCGCCTTCTCCGGCGACCCAGCCGTCCCGTGAGCGATCGAACGGCCGGCAGGCCCGCGAGGGATCGCCCTGCCATCGGGACATCTGGTTCAGGAGGCTCATCCGGATGAGGCTCAAGGGGTGAATCTTGGAGTCGGCCCCGCCGGAAATCATCACGTCGGCCCGGCCGCGGCCGATGATCCGGCAAGCCTCGCCGATGGCGACGTTGCTGGCGGCCTCGGCCTCGGTGATCGTGTTGCTGGGCCCCTGGCAGTCGCTGAGGATCGAGATGTGGCAGGCCAGCATGTTCGGCAAATATTTCAGGAGCCAGATCGGCGGGATCAGAGCGATCCCCTCCCGGCCCCAGACCCCGTAGTCGAACTGACCCCCTTCCCCTTCGGAGGCGAGGTCGATGGCCGGGGCGAGCTCGTCCAGCTCGGTGGAGATCAGGCCAGCACCCAGGTCCACTCCGATGCGGGTCGGGTCGACGCCGCCGTCCACCAACCCGGCGTCGGCCATCGCCAGCTCGGCGGCGATCACGGCGAGCTGGATGTCGCGGGCCATGTATTTGAGGCTCTTGGTCAGGGCCTTCTTGTGCTTGGGGAGGGCCAGGGCCTTGGGATCGAAGTCCTTGACCTCGCCCGCGACGTCGGTGGGCAGCCCGTCGACCGGGAAGGCGCGCAGGCGGCCCAGGGCGCCGCGCCCTTGGGAGAGCGCGGCCCAGTTCGGCCCGGAACCGATCCCAAGGGGAGTGACCAGGCCCAGGCCGGTGATGACCACGCGGCGTTCGTCGCGGTGCATGGGGGACTCGCCTGACGGCTCCCGCCCGGGGCGGTCCGGGTCGGGGGCGGGGGGTCGATTCTCGGTTCGGTTTGGTTCAGTTCCGTGCGCGGTCTCGGGACGAGGCCGTGTCAGGGCGGGCCGCTCGCTCCCCAAGGGGTCGATCCGGCCGGGGCCGGAGATTCGCCCGTCGGGAGGCCATTGGCAGCCGTCGCCGGCAACGCCGTGGGCTGGGGCGCGTCACTCGCCTGCCGGGCTCGTTCCTGCGCCTTGGCCAGGTCCAGGACGCCCAGCAATTGCTGGGTGAAGACGAAATTTTTGGGCCCGAAGATCTGATTCGAACGGGAGTTGTCCAGGTGGGCGAAGACGATCTCCACGTCGGCCAGTAACTCCCCTTCCAGAAACGCCTTGCAGGCGACGACGGCCCCCTCGCTCCGGAGGTCGGTCAGCGTGACCTCATAGATAAGCTGGTCGCCGGCGCAGGCGACGCCAAAAAACTCAGCCCGGGGAATCTTGGCGAGGACGACCTTCTCGGCAAACCCACCCGCTTCCCCCACGAGGATACCCCCGGTCTGGGCGAGTCCCTCGATGATGAGGGACGCGGGCATCACGGGGTAGCCGGGCAGGTGGTCGTGCAGATGTTCCTCGGCCAGCGTCAAGTTCTTGATGGCCCGGGCGAACTGGCCACTCCGAAACTCCAAGAACTTGTCGATCCAGATCCATCGCATATCATGGCGCCGGCTGGAAGAGGAGGGAACGGCGGACGCCGAGGACCGGCCGGCGTCCCGGGAGGGAGGTGCCCGCGGGGTTGGCGAGGGCACCCTGGGTTCCGGTTCAGGCCGCCAGCTTGCTCGCGACGTACTGCACCAGCATGTCGACGGTGTAGAGGTCCAGCAGCTTGTCGACCTCGGGATTGGCGGCGAAGCTCGACAGGTCGGCGTAGGGCATCCGCTCCTGCATCTCGGAGAGCCCCTTGGGAGTCAGCTTGCCGTCCTGCGTGAGGTCGGGGTCCGAGACGTTCTCCGGGAAGAGTTCGCCGCGAGGGATCTTGATGCCGAAATTCCGCTCCAGGCGGAAGACGATGTCCAGCAAGTCAATGGATTCGGCCCCGAGGTCCTTGAACAAGGTGGCGCCGGACGTGACGTCTTCTTCGTCCACGCCCAGGGCATCGACCAGGGTGGATTGCACTTTCTGATAGATTTCATCGTGAGTCGGCATGACCATCCTCGAAGGAACGAAAGCGGAGAACCCATCCCCGAGCGGGGACGACAATACGGGGCGCCGAGGGGGGTGGGCCTCGGGGTTCCGGAGGATCGGCCCGGCGAGCGGACCCACCCGAGTCGAACCCCGGAACAGAGCGTCTCGGTTTCGGCGCGGCCCCGCTATCTTGCGATTTTTCCCCAATCCTTGCAACATCATCGGCCGGCACGCCAGACGACTGGACGGAAACCGGGGGGAAGCCTCAGGACTCGGCCCTCTGCACGGGCCGCGGCTCGGCCGCCGGGGGCGTGACAAAGCGGATCATGGCCCGGGCGCCGACCGATCCCTTCCGCAGGGTCGCATACAGGTCCCGCAGACTCGCGACAATCGAGGCGTCGGTGGCGTGCAGGGCCGGATTACGCTCGCGAAGGTTGTAACGGGTCAGGGTAAAGCGGCCCTGGACCATGACCTGCCCGTCGATGATCCCCTTGCCCTTGAAGCTGGTTTCTTGGGGCCCATGCTCATCGAGGTCGACCCGCAGTTGAAGCTGGCGTCCGGGTTCGACGAAGCTGCCGTATTTGATGGTCTTGGCCCGTTTGAGCACGATGACGCTGTGGGCGAAGTCTTCCATGTCGCGGATCAGCCAGGCGCCGGCCTGCGTCAGGGCTTCCAGCATCAGGACGCCCGGCATCACGGGGAATCCCGGGAAGTGGTCGGCCAGGTATTCCTCGGCCAGCGACAGGTTCTTGATGGCAACCAGGCTTTGACCGGGTAGCAACTCGGTGATGCGGTCGATCAGAACGAATCGCATGAGAAGTGAAACCCCGTGGGTGGTGGGCACCCGGGTGCGGGCGGCAGGAGCGAACCAACTTGGTCGAGGCCGCTTTTCATGGAGAGGAGGCCATCATAGAGGCTTGTCCGTGGGCTCGCAAGGGCATCAAACCTCCAAGGGTTCCGGAGAGCGGGGCAATAGGCGGGCGGTAGGCCACCAGCTTATACTCAGGGGACGACGGGGTCGTTGACCGTCGGTTGCCGGGTGCCAGACCTCGTCGAGGACGCACATGAGACGCTCCCTGGTTTGGACCATCGGCCTGACCGCGGCCCTGGTGGTCGGCTGCGTGCACTCGCCGGTGCTCTGGTCGCCCGATGGGCGCTGGCTCGCCTACACGGCGGTGGTGCGCAAGGCCGACCGGCTGGAGCCGGGCTGGATCTTCGGGCAGGCGGCTTCGGCCCCGCAACCCTCGGCGGTCGCGAACGGCCGGGGATCGAGTGAAGTCTCCGCGTACCGCATCTGGGCGACCCGCGCGGAGACCGGGGAGTCGGTCTTGCTGGAAGATTCTCCCGGCCCCCTGACCTCGCCCGGCTGGAACCCCGACGGGACGGCCCTCGCCTTCGGGCGGTTGGTCCGCGAGCCCGAGGGAGGAGCCCGATTTGAAATCGTGGTTCAGGAAGCTCTCGACCGCCGCCGCGTCCTGCGGGTGGAAGCGTTGGCCAAGCCCGGGGTCGAAGGGTCGAAGCTGCTGGCCTTGGGCGTGGCCTGGAGCCCCGACGGCCGCTACCTGGCCGTCCCCCAGCTCCAGCCCAGGGGGCTGGCGGTCCTCCGGGCCGACGACGGGCGGCTCGTCAAGTCGATCGACGACGCGTATCTGCCGTCCTGGGCGCCGGAGGGCGGGAAACTCGCGTTCTACCGGACGGGCGAGCCCGAGGGTCTGTATTCCCTCGACGCCCGTTTCGGCGAGCCGAAATTCCTGACCGAGGTGCCGCATGCGGTCCTCGCACCGGCCTGGACGCGCGACGGGCGGAGCCTCTGGGTCGTTCGCCACCGCCCGGCCGGGGTGGTCGACCTCCTCAAGGTCGGCTCCGACGGGCAGGGGATGGAGGTGGTCAAGACGCTGTTGGACGAGGTTCCGGCGGAGGAAACCTACCTGGGCACGTCGTTCAGCATCGGCCCCGACGGGCAGGATCTCCTGGCCACGACGCAGGTGGAGGGCCAGACCTCCGAGATCGTCTGGCACAACCTGCGGAACAACTCGATCCTGAAGCGATTCAACCCCATCGACCAGGCGGTGCCGCTGGGTGGACTGGCCCTTTCGCCGAACGGCAAGTGGCTGGCCCTGCGCGCCGGGGCGGCCGGCATCGTGGCCCCTCCGGCCCTTTGCGAGACCGAGACCTCCAAGCTCGTGCCCCTCGTACCGGACGACGCGACGCGGGCGGAATGGGTCGTACTCCTGGTGGATACGGCGAGGACGCTCTTGCGGGACCAGTTCGCCTCGACGGCCGCGAGGGGTCGCGTCCCTGGCAGGCCGACCCTGCTGCCGATTCCCGGAGAAGCGGGCCTGCCTCCAGACTTCCCCTCGCGCCTGCGCCGCCTGGCGAACCTCGGCCGCCCGCTGTGCGACCGGCCCGGGGGATCACCGCCAGCGGGCCCGGCCCTCAACACATTGTTGGCGGAGGCCAGGCTCTTCTTCGATGCCCTCCGCGAAGATTACGACGCCGCCCTGGCGGACCTCGACGCCTTCGAGCCGACGGCCGAAGGGCCCGACCAGCGCCTGCGACTCCTGGGACTGCGGGCCCAGCTCTATCTCGGGAAAGGGGACGTGGAGCGGTCGAGGGAGGCGATCGCCTACCTCAAGGCGACCAGCCTTGGCACCAAGGGCCGGCTCGAAATGACGCCTGACGGGCCGGCACTCACCGACGAAGCGCCCTCCCGAGACGGCTGGCCCGAAGCCCTTGCGGAATGCGCGGAGGCCCTTGCAAAGAGCCCGACCCCCGCTCCCGCCGCGGCCGAGAACGCACGTGCCCTGCTCGACGATCGCAGGGAAGTCCTCCTGCCGGCCGGGCCGGCGCCGGCGCCGCCGCCCCGTCCCGTGCGCCGCTTCCCGCCTCGCATGCGGCGGCCCGCCCTCAAAATCGCCCCTCCGCCCCCTCCCCCGCCCGCCCCGCCGGCCGCGCCGGATGCCGCCGCCGATGGCGACGGCTGAGGTCCGTCAAAGCACGGTGAACAGGATGAACTGGGCGACCCGGACCATGTTCGCCCGCTCCGTCGGGGTGATGGCCCCGCGGTCGGCGACGCCGTCGAGGGTTTTCAACGCGTTGGCCATGATTGCCGCCTTGGTCGGGCCAATTTTGAGTTCCTTGCGGTGGTCGAGGAACGTGCGGATGACCTCGCGCACGGTCAACGCCTCGTTGAGCGGGTGATCCGGCTTCGCGACCCAGGTCGGGACGGCCTCGGCCATCGCGGCTTCGCGGACGACGCCGTGGATCATGCGGCTGATGGATTCGAGCTTGGGATAGTCGAGGGTCTCGGCAACGTCCCGGGGGGTGTGGTAGCAGGGGTTCTCGCCAGTGCTGAAGAACAGGAAGGGGACCTGCTTGCGCTGAAATGGGCCGTAGTCGCCGCGGTCGATCACCAGCAGGTCGGCCCCCAGCAGCCCGACCTTCAGCGTGTCCAACGGTTCGGCGGCGCGTTCGATCCAGGGCCGCAGCGCCGGGGCGTGCTCGGTGCCGATGACGAAGACGTGGGCCTTGCACACGCCCCCCAGCGCCCTGGCGATCATGTCGGCCGTCACGAACAGCTTGACCCTCGCGATCGGCACGGGGGGATGGCCGACGAAGTAGCGGGAGCCGATGAGGCCGGCTTCCTCCAGGTCGAAGCCTACGAACATCACACTGCGGCGGGGCCTCACCGCGTCCTTCGCGAAGGCGCGGGCCACTTCCAGGAGCATGGCGACCCCCGAGGCGTTGTCGTCGGCCCCCGGGAAAATCACCCCGTCGCGAGTGCCCAGGTGATCGAAGTGCGCCGAGACGATGATCCACTCGTCCTTCAAGGCCGGGTCGGAGCCGACCAGGCGGGCGCCGACGTTGCGGCCGTAGATCTGGCCGGGTTCCTCGGCGGGGAGGTCCTGGGTGTAGGAGCCGTCGAACAGGGGCTCCAGGCCCAGTTCGCGAAAGGCATCGGCGACATAGGTGCCGGCTTTCTGGGCGTCCGGGCCTCGCCTGCCCGCGAAGGCTGGCGACGCGAGAACCTCGACGTGCCCCTTGAGACGGTCGAGGGTCGGGACGGGCAGTTGAGCCGGAACGGGTTTAGCGCCCGCCAGAGCCGCGAGGATCGGGAGGACCAGCAACGCCCGCGAAGCCCGCGAAACCCGACCCGCACCTTGAGAATTGGGGGACGGGCATGCAACCCGACCCGCGTCCGCGAGCGATATTCCTCCATGTTCGGGAGTCCTGTTTCTACACGGAGGTGGATCGTGTCGCGAGCCTCGCTCTTCAAGGCCCTTGTCCTGATCGGGGCGCTGGGCGGCGTCCTGGAGGCCCGTCCGGCGCAGGCCCAGGACTGGTCGGATTACCTGCACTGGCCCTACGTCCCCCCCCAGACACCCGGCAACAGTTCGGTGTACCAGCCGCTGTATGACAGGTGGTACGTTTACCCCCGCGAGCAGCGCATCGTGCCGCAGATCCAGGGGCCCTACTACCGCAACTACTACGGCGGCCAACGCATCCTGGGCCATCGTCTCCCTCACGGCTTCTTCCACGACTGGAACAAAAAGAAGTTCTACGAGGGCAATCACTTTGCCCTCGACGTCTTCTGATCCTCACCAACTCGCCAACTATGCGACGGAACGCCTGGGGCCGCTTGGCTCCGGGCGTTCCGCGTTCCCTCATCCCAGGACGCGGGCGACCTCGTAATAGATGTCGACGGCCGCGCGGACCTGTTCCCGCTCGATCCACTCGTTCTCCGTGTGGGCCTGCGCGACATCCCCCGGGCCGAGCACGCGGTGAGCATCGCGGCCATGCCCCTCCTGACATCGCACGCCCCCCGGCCGGGGAGCCGTCCCACCTCGATGCCGCGCCAAAGGGGTCAATCCCCATGCCGGTCGGGTCGGGGCATCCAAGGCTGTTGACTCCGTGGCCCCGAAGGTCGGGCCGTTCGCGAAGAAAATGAGAAGGAGGGCGGGCACGGCCCGCGAACGTGCTAGATTGGTCCTATCCGACCCCGCTCCCTCCCGCGCGCGAAACAGCCGCATCCCGTTCCCCCGGAGACGATACGGGAAGGGCCCCCCGAGCGTCAATCTCCGCGCCCGACGCACCCTTGGCATGCCGATCGCTAGTGGGTTCCCCGAGGGTCAATCGGCGGTTGATCTTGTGCGGATCGACCGGTTCTTTAGAATCCCATGAACCCTGGCGGCTCGGACTTGCGACGAGCCCCGCGCGTCCTTCGGATAATTCAGGGAGCCTTGACAGCGATGGGCGAATCCACCACCTCCACGAGTCCACTCGTCGCCATCACCGGCGGGGCCGCGCCCCCCGATGGCGACGAGCCTCCGAGTCCCCTTCGCCCCCGACGCCATCCCGCCTGGGCCCACGTCCCCGACGATGATTGGAATGACTGGCGCTGGCAGTCGCAGAATGCCGTCCGCCTGCCCAAGCACCTCGCCGAACTCCTCATCTTCTCGGCCGACGAACGCCGCGCCCTGGACACCCTCCAGTCGGAATACAAGCTGGCGATCCCTCCCTATTATTTCTCGCTGATCGACCCTTTCGACCCCTCGGACCCCATCCGGCTCCAGTCGGTGCCTTCGCCGTTGGAGATGGCCGGCGACGCGGCGACCGAGGAGGACGATCCCCTGGACGAGGACAAGGATTCTCCCGTCCCGGGCCTGACCCACCGCTATCCCGACCGCGCCTTGCTCGTGACGACTCACGTCTGCACGATGTATTGCCGCTTCTGCACGCGCAAGCGCGCGACGATGAAACGCGGCGGCTGGGATTCCGTGTCTCGCGACGACGAGCGCATGGTCGAGTACGTGCGGGAGCATCCCGAGATCCGCGACGTCATCGTCTCGGGAGGCGACCCCCTGACCCTTCCGCTGGGCAAGCTCGCCTTCTTCCTGGAGAGCCTGGCCGCCCTGCCCCACGTCGATCTGATCCGCATCGGCACCCGCGTCCCCGTCACGCTCCCGCAGCGCCTGGACGACGACGAGCTGATCGCCCTCCTGGAATCCGCCGGCAAGGTCTGGATTCAGACTCACTTCAACCACCCGCGCGAGATCACCCCCGAGGCCACTCGCGGCTGCGACCGGCTCCGCAAGGCGGGTCTACCGATCAACAACCATGCGGTGCTCTTGAAGGGCGTGAACGACTCCCTGGAAACCCAGCGTGAACTCTGCCGGGCCCTGCTCCGCATCAAGGTCCGCCCGTATTATCTCTTCCACTGCGACCCAGTGACCGGCGCGGGGCATTTCCGCACGTCGATCTGGAAGGGGATCGAGATCATCGAAGGGCTGCGCGGGCACCTTTCGGGCCTGGGTATCCCCACCTACGTGGTTGATGCCCCCCGGGGCGGTGGCAAGATTCCGCTGGGGCCGAACTACCTTGTCTCCGCCTCCGACGAATCCGTCGTGCTGCGGAACTACGAGGGGATGCTCGTCCGCTACAACCCCACCGGGGCCAGTCCCACCGCCCACGAGCCCGCCGCAACCCAGGGCGTCAGCGCCCTGCTGGCCGGACAGGCGGAAGCCCTGATCCCCGAGGGCAACACCCGGCTCCTCCGCCGCAAGCCACGCCCGGCGACCAACGGCCACGCCAACGGCAATGGCAATGGTCACGGCAACGGCAACGGCAACGGCAAGCGGGGGCCGGCCCATTGAGGATCGGGATCGCCTTCGACCTGGTGCCAGCCGACCGGGGCGACGGCCCGGACGATCGCTTCGAGGAATTCGACAAGCCCGAGACCGTCGAGGCCATCGCCGCCGTCCTTCGGAGCGAGGGCCACGAGATTTCCATGCTGGGCGACGGCCGCGAATTCCTCGAAAAAGTCCTTGCCGACCCCCCTGACTTCGTCTTCAACATCGCCGAGGGTCAGGGCGTCGGCCGGTCTCGCGAGGCACGCGTGCCGGCCGTGCTGGAGATGCTGGGCATCCCTTATTCGGGGTCCGACCCGCTGACCCTCGCGGCGGCACTCGACAAGGACGTTGCGCGCCGGCTGGTCGGAGACCACGGCGTTCGGGTCCCGCGCGGAGGCCTCGCCACGTACGTGCAAGGCTCGCTCAGGATCGGGACCGCTCTCAAGGAGGGGTCGCCGACCTTCCCGGTCATCCTCAAGCCGGCATTCGAAGGTTCGAGCAAGGGGATCAGGGGCCGTTGCCTCGCCGCGACGGAAGCGGAAGTCGCCGAGATTTTCGGATCGCTGACACGCGAATATCAGCAGCCGATCCTCGTCGAGGAGTTTATTTCCGGCGACGAGGTGACCGTCGGGGTCGTTGGCAATGCCCCCTCGCCGACCGTCCTAGGAGCGTTGCGGATCTCCCCCCGCGTGCCCACCGATCGGTTCGTTTACTCTCTGGAAGTGAAACGCGATTGGGCCAACCGGGTCGACTACGAGGCCCCCGCGCGGCTTCCCTCGCTGGTTTTCGAGCGGCTACGAATCGCTGCCACGACCTCCTATCACGCCCTCGGCTGCCGCGACGTAGCCCGGATCGACTTCCGAATCAAGGATGGCGTCCCCTACTTCATCGAGGCCAACCCCCTCCCGGGCCTTGACCAGGTGACGGGCGACCTGGTGATCCTGGCGGAAGGTCACGGGCTGAGCCACGGCGATCTGATCCGGCGCATCCTGCGGTCGGCCCTGACGCGGGTCGGCCTGGCCCCTGCTCCCGCGGCCTCGACGTGATCCGGGATCGGCCCCGCGTCGCCGTGCTCTACAACGCCCCGGTGCTTCCGCCGGAGCATCCCGATTTCGCCTCCGAATCCGACGTGGTCGCGGTGGCCTTCGCGATCGCCGAAGCGCTTCGATTCGGGGGATTCGACGCCGAACCGACGCCCGCCATGACGCCGGTCGGGCAGTTCGTGCAGTCTCTGGAGGCAGCGAAGCCCGACGTGGTGTTCAACCTGGTCGAGGGCTTCGGCGGCTCCAGCGGCGGGGAAGCTCACGTCACGGCCCTGCTGGAACTCCTGCGGCTGCCCTACACCGGCTGTCCGCCCGAGGCGCAGGGGCTCTGCCGCCAGAAGGGGCGCGCCAAGGCCCTGCTGCTCGGCGCAGGGTTGCCGACCGCCCCGTTCGCCGTCCTGGAGGCGGGCGACCCCGCGGTTGTCGCCTTCGTGGGGCCGTACGTCGTCAAGCCGGAGTCCGAGGACGGCAGCCTCGGCATCGACCAGGGAAGCGTCGTGACGGACCCCGGCGCGCTCGCGGAACGGGTCGCCAGGGTGCGGGCCGCTTACGGGCCGAGGGTCCTGGTCGAGTCGTACCTACCCGGCCCGGAGTACAATGTCGGGATCATCGCCCTGCCCGTTGCGGTCGCGCTTCCCGTGGCCGAGATCGCGTTCAACACGCCGTCGGGCTCCTGGCCGATCCTGACCTACGACGCGAAGTGGGCCGTCGGATCGGCCGAGGACCGGGCCAGCCGTCCCCTGTGCCCGGCGCCCATCGAGGCAACGCTTTCCAGAGAACTCAGCAGGCTGGCAGTTGCGGCCTTCCGGGCGACCGGCTGCCGCGACGTGGGCCGGGTCGACTTCCGGCTCGATCCCCACGGCGCGCCGATGATCCTGGAGGTCAACCCCAACCCCGACCTGGGCCCGACGGCCGGCTGGGCGCGGGCCTTGCTGGTTTCAGGGCGGAATTACGCGGAGACCGTAGCGGAACTGGCCCGACGGGCCATGCAACGCGGTTGAACATCGAGGACGGACGCTCATGTTTCGCATCAGCCACGTCATGGGGACCCACCGGGGCTACGACCGCCGGTGCCTGGAGGACATCCAGCTCCTCTTCGAGAAAGCCTTCCCCGACCTGGCGCAGGACGCCGACTACATTCCGAGCAAGCTCGTCGACCAGTCGGCGCGGGGATACCCGTGTATCCTCCTGGCGGCCCACGGCGAGGGGGACCGGGTGCTGGGGTTCGCGCTGGCCGACTTCTTCGAGTCGATCGGCTATGCCTACCTGGATTTCATCGTCACCGGCGCCGAGCTTCGCGGACGGGGGCTGGGGGGCGCCCTGTACGAGGCCCTTCGCGAGGACCTGATCGCTCGGGGCGCGAAGGGCCTGTTTCTCGAAGTGCCGACCGACGACCCCAAACAGATTTCCAACCCCGTCCATCTGAAGGCCAATAAGTCGCGTCTGAAATTTTACGAGCGCTACAACGCCCGACCGATCGTCGGCACCCTGTACGACCAGGCGATCCGCCCCGGCCAGCCGGCCGAGCCGCGATTGCTCTACGACCCGCTGGAGAGCAACGACGACCTCACGGCCGACGAGCTCAAGAAGGTCATTCGCGCCATCCTTACCCTGCGTTACGACTATGCCCCCGAGGATGCGTATGTCCGGGAGGTGGTCGCCTCCGTCAACCAGACGCCGGTGCGCATTCGCAAGGCGTTGTACGTCGGCCCGGGGGAGACATCCTTCAAGATGCCCAGGAGGCTCCAGCCGCTGAAGGTCTTCTGCTCATCGAAGCACGCCCTGCATCACGTCCACGAGCGCGGCTACGTCGAGCGGCCCGCGCGGGTCGACGTGATCCTCAAGGCGCTGGAGGACCTGCCCGACGTGGAGCGCCTGCCCGTGCGGAACTTCGGCGAAGGCCCGATCCGGGCGGTCCACGACGCCGATTTCGTCAACTACCTGCGCAACATCTGCCAGGACCTCCCCATGGGGGAGATGGTTTATCCCTATGTCTTCCCGATCCGCCGCACGGACCGGCCGCCGCACGACCGCAGCATCCGCGCCGGGTATTATTGTATCGACACCTTCACCCCCTTGAGCCGCGACGCCTACAAGGCGGCGAGGGCCGCGGTCAACGTCGCCCTCTCCGGCGCCGAGGCGATCGTCGGGGGCAATCCGCTCGTGTACAGCCTCTGCCGCCCGCCGGGACACCACGCCGAGCGCGATACCTACGGCGGCTTCTGCTACTTCTGCAACGGCGCGATCGCCGCCCAGTACCTGCACGCGAAGCTCGGCAGGGTCGCCATCCTCGACGTTGACTACCACCACGGCAACGGCGCCCAGGACATCTTCTACAACCGTTCCGACGTCCTGACCATCTCCATCCACGGCCACCCAAGCTTCGCCTACCCCTACTTCTCCGGCTTCAGTGACGAGACCGGGGAACTCGAAGGCGAGGGTTTCAACCACAACTTGCCCCTGCCTGAACATGTCCTGGACACCCGCTACCTTGAGGAACTGGAGGAAGCCCTCAAGCTCGTCCGCCTCTTCAAGCCCGAGGCGCTCGTCGTCCCCCTGGGCCTCGACATCGCCAAGGCCGACCCGACCGGCACGTGGAGCCTCACGCCCGACGGCCTCTTCGAGGTCGGCAGGCGGATCGGGAACCTCAAGCTGCCCACGCTCCTCGTCCAGGAGGGGGGCTACAACATCCGCACCCTGGGGCGCAACGCCGTCCGCATCCTCACGGGCGTCTGCGCGGGGGCGCTCAACCGCCGCAATCGCAAAACCTCCTGACGCCTCCCCGGCCCGCCCTCGACGACCGGGACCCCGGGCGTTCCGGCCCTCGACTTCGTTTCACGAGGGTGGTCCCAGCGCGCCTTCGAGTCGCTACAATCGGCCTCAAGCGCCGGTCGTGCGAGGGACACCTCGAACACCGCTTGGTCCTGGAAGAGGATGCGACGCTCCATGAGACCCTCCGCCCTCGCGACCGGCATCGCCGCCCTGCTGCTTGTCCCCGGCACCGGGTCGCCCGCCGAGGCCCCGCGGCCGGACACGGTGACGGCGACCATCCCCGTGGACCACGCCCGGATCGTCCTGGCGCCTTATGTGTGGAAGCCGACCGGGGAAGGACCCGGGGCACGCGTCGAGGCCGCCATGCCTGGCGCGTACCTCAAGGCGGCGTTCCGGGGCAGCACGACCCTCGGCCTGGTCGTCGACGGCCTGGCCAACCACGACTGCCCCCCGCCGTCGATGCCGGTGATCGAGACCTCGGTCGACTCGGGCCCGTTCCGGGTCGTGCCCCTGACCAGGCGCGATGAAGTTTATACCCTTCCGCTGGCGGAGGGCCTCGACGCCGGGACGCCCCATCGGGTCGAAATCTATTTCCGAGCGGCTGACCTGACCAGGCAGCGCTGGACGGCCGCGACGACGCACCTTCGGCTCGCTGGCCTCGCGCTTGAGGAAGGCGGGTCCTTGCTCCCCGTGCCGACCCGGCCCCGCAGGGCGATCGGGTTCGGAGACTCGATCACCGAGGGGGTGGGCGTGGAAGGGCTCTTCAAGAGCTGGCAGTCCCTCGGCGTGAACAACGCCCGGGCCTCGTGGTTCCCGATCGTCTGCGCGGCCCTGGGTTGCGAATACGGCCAGCTTGGCACAGGCGGCCACGGGATGTCGCGCCCCATCGAGATCCCGCCGCTGCCTGAGACCTGGGACCGCTACGACCCGACGACCTCCCGCCTGACGGACGGGAAGCTGATCCCCGAGCCGGATTACATCTTCTGTGCCCTGGGCACCAACGACTTCGAACGGAATATCACGGCGGACTACACCCGTTGGCTGACCGCGATGCGGGCCGCCTGCCCCAACGCCCGGTTCTTTTGCGTCGTGCCGCCGCTGGGCTTCCATGAAAGCGAGGTCCGCGCCGCCGTCGCCGCTCGCCACAAGGCGGGTGACGAGCGCGTCCACGTCATCGACACCGCCCCGTTGCTGCCCGCCTTCCGCACGGGACAGGGGCCGACCCAGCTCGCCCACGACGGGGTGCATCCGTCGGAATTCGGTCAGGGGATGCTGGCCGCGATGATCGCCGTCCAGGTCCAGGAGCTTCTCCCCCCCGCGGAAGTAGCGTGCCGCGGATCGTCGGCGATGCGGCCACTGACCCGCGCGCTCCGCGGCGCGTCCCCGAGACGCACACCCATGCTCATGCCGACAGGGGTGGCGACCCTGGGAGGTTGCCGGCCCGGGAGGGATCATGCCCAAGTTCTTGTTCGCGACGGGCATCGAGGGAAGCAACCCGGTCATCGACGACGGTCGGGGCGGTACGCTGCGGCAGGATGAATACGAGTCGTGCGGTCATTACGATCGCTGGCGCGAGGATCTCGACCTGGTCAAGGGACTTGGGGTCGAACACCTCCGCTGGGGGCCGCCGATCCATCGGACCTGGCTGGGGCCGGGGCGGTACGACTGGTCGTTCTGCGACGACGTGCTGGCGCGGATGGCGGAACTGGGGATCAGGCCGATCCTGGACCTCTGTCACTTCGGCCTGACCGATTGGCTGGGCAACACCTTCCAGAACGGCGACTTCCCCGCCCTCTTCGGCGAATATGCCGCGGACTTCGCCCGCCGGCATCCCGCGGTCCGGCACTACACGCCCGTCAATGAAATCTACATCTGCGCCCGCTTCAGCGCTGAGCTGGGCTGGTGGAACGAGCGGCTGAAGAGCCGCGGGATCGGCCCGGCGGACGCCGACGAACGACCGGCCGGCGGCGTCTGGGAGGCTGGACCCGGAGCCGAGGTCCCCTTCATCACGGCCTTGAAGCACCTCTGCCGGGCCAACCTCCTGGCGATGGAGGCGATCCTTCGTGTGTCGCCCTCGGCGCTCTTCATCCAGAGCGAGAGCACGGAGTATTACCACGCCGTCTCCCCGGCCGTCGAGGAGCGGGCCGACTTCCTGAACCTGCGGCGGTTCCTGTCGCTGGACCTCTCCTACGGCCGGCACGTCTCCGCGCCGATCTATCAGTACCTGGGCGACAACGGCCTCGGCCGCGCCGAATACGACTGGTTCATGGCCCGCGGCCGGGCTCTGCGAGGGCGTTGCATCCTCGGAACGGATTACTATTGCACCAACGAGCAACTGGTCCACAACGGCGGCCACATCCACCCGGTCGGCGAGGTCTTCGGCTATTACGTGGTGATGAAGCAATATTACGACCGCTACCGCCTGCCCGTCATGCACACCGAGACGAACTTCCCCGACCCCGAGGGCGCCCGCCAGTGGCTCTGGAGGCAGGCCGCCTGCATCAAGCGCCTGCGGCAGGATCACGTTCCGGTCGTCGGCTTCACCTGGTACAGCCTGACGGACCAGACCGACTGGGACGTGGCCCTGCGCGAGCGTCGCGGGGTCGTGTGTCCCGTTGGCCTCTACGACCTCGACCGCCGGGAACGCCCCGTCTGCGGCGCCTTCCGCGACCTCGTGCGTGAGTACGGCCAGCTCCAGGCGTGGGAATCGGCCCTCACGTCCCTGGAATGACTCCGCCCTGGCATCTGTCGCAGGGTGTCGCGCTCGATTCGGGAGATTCGACGATCCACCCAGCAACGCGCAGCCAAACTTCAGAATCGAGAGGCGCCCTCGCGCGAAACGTGCCTGTCGCACGCGCCTCCTTGTCGGGTACACTGCTCGGAATACCTCGCGCACGGTGCGTGAGGGCCGAGGTCCTTCCTTGCTTCCGAGCCCTTGACCGGAACGGACCCGCGCCGACGGCGGGTCGTGACCAACCGGGACGGGGCCGAACACATTCAGCAGAGCGGACTGACACCCTCTCATGGTAGATCGTAACCTTCTCCGCGAACTCGACGTCCCCGATCTGGACGACGAGGATTTTGACATGGACGTCCTGCTCGGCAACGGTCCGGGCGTCGTGGCCGGCGGCATCGTCCCCGGCAGGGTCGTTGAGATTGTCGGCGACCAGGTCGTCGTCGACGTGGGCTACAAGTCCGAGGGCCTCGTTTCGCTCTCCGAGTGGGAGGACGGCGAGCCGCCGCCGAGCCCCGGCGACGAGATCGAGGTCCTGCTGGAAGGCATGGACGACGACACCGGCGAGGTCGTCCTGTCCCGCCGCAAGGCTCACCGCATGCGCGCCTGGGAGCGCGTCACCTCGAAGCACCGCGAGGGCGATGTCGTCACCGGGAAAGTCACCCGCAAGATCAAGGGCGGGCTGCTGGTCGACATCGGCATCAACGCCTTCCTGCCGGCCAGCCAGGTGGACATCCGGCGCCCCCCCGACATCGCCGACTACCTGGACCGCGAGGTCCGTTGCATCATCCTGTCGATCGACGAGGAACGACGCAACATCGTCCTGTCGCGCCGGAGCCTGATCGAGACCGAGCGCGTCGCGCTGCGGGAGGGTCTGCTGGCGGAGATCGCCGTCGGCCAGGTCCGCACCGGCACGGTCAAGAACCTCGCCGACTTCGGCGCGTTCGTGGACCTCGGCGGCATCGACGGCCTGCTGCACATCACCGACATGGGCTGGGAGCGGCTCAAGCACCCCAGCGAGCGGCTACGCGTCGACGACCAGGTCGAGGTGATGATCCTCAACGTCGACACCGAGCGCGGCAAGATCGCGCTGGGCTTGAAGCAACTGACGGCCAACCCCTGGGAGCAGGTCGCCGAGAAGTACACCGTGGGCTCGCGCATCAGCGGCGAAGTCGTCAACGTGATGAGCTACGGCGCGTTCGTGAAGCTGGAGCCGGGAATCGAGGGCCTCGTCCACATCTCGGAGATGAGCTGGACCCGGCGCATCAACCACCCCAGCGAGGTAGTGCAGGCCGGCGATCGCGTCGAGGTCGTCGTCCTGGGCATCAACCAGCAGAAGCACGAAATTAGCCTGGGCATGAAGCAGACCCAGGCCGACCCGTGGGACCTGGTGGCGGAGAAGTACCCACCCGGCACCACCTTCGAGGGGACCGTCCGCAACCTCACCAATTACGGGTCGTTCATCGAGGTCGAGGAGGGCATCGACGGCCTCCTGCACGTTTCCGACATGAGCTGGACCCGCAAGATCGGACACCCCAGCGAGGTCCTGGAGAAGGGTCAGCGCCTCACCTGCCAGGTCCTCAGCGTGGACCAGGAACGCAAGCGGATCGCCCTGGGCCTGAAGCAACTGCAACAAGACCCCTGGGAGACCGACATCCCGGGCCGCTACAACCCCGGCGACGTCGTGGCGGGGAAGGTGACGAAGCTGACGAATTTCGGCGTCTTCGTGGAACTGGAGCCCGGCCTGGAGGGGCTGCTGCATATCTCCGAGCTGGCCTCCCACAAGGTGGACAGCCCCGAGGAAGTCGTGAACGTCGGCGACGACATCGAGGTGAAAATCCTCCGCGTCGACCGCGGCGAGCGCAAGATCGGCCTCTCCCGCAAGGCGGCCCACGAGCCGCATGAGGCGGGCGCCGAAGGAGAGGCGCCCGCAACGGCTACGGCCGCGGCACGTCCCGAATCCAAGGATCTCAAGGGCGGTCTCGGCGGCGGCGGCCCCCTGTTCAGTCTCGGCGGCGAGACCGACCCCGAGCCGGCCCCCGAGCCTTCGATCTCCGATGATGAGGAAGGTTGACCACGGCGATCGCGTTGGGCATGGTCGATAAGACGATGAGCGATGGACCAAGGAGCGGAACCTCCCGCTCCGCCATCGCTCATCGTTGCGATGGCCAGGCGTCCGTGAGGGGGGGGAGGGTTGGGTCGTCCTCGATCGAGTGGGAGCCGGGCCCTTTGGCCTGAAGTTTCTGGAATCGGTCGTGGATTTCGCGGACCTCTTCCTCCGACTTGTTTTCCACGTTGATGAGTTGGTGGCTGGCCCGATGCTCGGACGCCAGCAACTCGTTGAGCTTGACCTGCATCGAGAGCGTGGCCTTGGTCTGCGAGCGCTGCAAGAGGAACAGGAGCAGGAACGACGACGCGTAGACGACCTCGTCGACCAGGTCCCACGCTCGGGACCAGCCGAGAACGGGAACCGCGGCCAGCCACACGGCGATGACGCCCAGGGCCGCGAGCGTGCCCCAGGCACTGCTGACAAAATCCGTCGCGCGCTGGGTGAGCCACTCCAGGCCCCGCAATGGCCCGTTCCACCACGTTTTCGGCAAGTCGGGCATGGTCGCTCCGGCCAGGTCGTCTTCCCCGGTCGGACTTGCTACGAATCCCACGAGGATGGCGGACGCCATTTCGCTTCGGTAGGGTCCGCCATCGCCGGGAACTGCTCTCGACGTTCAGATTTCCGCCAGGCGTTCGGTGGAGTCGCCGAAGCGGTCGAGATGCACGCCCATCTTGTCCATGAGCGCCAGATACAGGCTGCACATCTTGCGGTTCGGCTTGTCGAGGTAGTCGAGAACGCGGCCCGTCTGGACCTTGCCGCCGCCTCGGCCGAGCAACACCACGGGCAACTGGTTGTTGTCGTGGTTGCCGGTCATCATGCTCGACAGATACAGGAGCATCGAATTGTCGAGGAGCGTGCGGTCGCCCTCCTGGACCTGGTCGAGCTTCTCCGCGATGTAGGCCACCTGGCTGGAGAAGAAGCGGTTGACCTTCAACCAGTCGTCGCTGTCGGTGTGAGACAGCAGGTGGTGGATCATGTAGTCCACCTTCAGGTTGGGGAACCGCAGCGAGGAATGGTCGTTGTTCAGCTTCAGGGTGCAGACCCGCGTCGTGTCGGTGCGGAAGGCCAGGACGAGGATGTCGCTCATCAGGCGCATGTGCTCGTCGACGTCCTGCGGGATGCCGTCGGCGGGGCGGGGCCGGTCGGGCTTCTCCAGGGTGGGACGCCAGCCTTGCAGCCGCCGGTCCTTGCCCGCCTGGTCGATGCGCTGCTCGACCTCGCGGACCGATGCGAGGTAATCGTCGAGGCGGGGGCGGTCGGAGTCGCTGATCCGGTTGCGTAGCCCCTTCGCCTCGTCCAGGACGGCGTCCAGGACGCTCTTGTCGGCCCGGCCAACCTCGTCGCGGAAGAGGCGGTCGAAGGCCAGGGCGGGATACAGTTCCAACGGGGTCGGGGTCGTCGGCGAGTTCCAGGAGATGTGCGAGCTGTAGATCATCGAGTAGTTCTTGTGCAGCGCCGCGATCGACTGCTCACAGGCCAGGACGAGGCTGGGGACCTTGGTCTGGTCGGCCAGGTGCTGGGCGATGACCTGGTCCATGCTGACGCCCGAGCGGATCTCGCCGCCGCTGGCGAGGTGCGCGCCGGTGAGCAGGTTGCCGGTCTGGCAACTGTGAATCCCGCCGATCAGGGCCTCGGCGTTGTACAGCCCGCGCAGGAGCAGCAGCTTCTCGCGAAAGGGGCGGAACGGTTCGAGCACCTTGCCCAGTTCCATCTGGGCGCCGGTGCCCTTGGCCCACCATTCCTTGCTGTGGAAGCCGTTGCCCGAGAAGAAGCAGGCCAGCCGCACGGGGGGCTCGGAGGAGCGGTTCTTCGCCACGGTGTCGCCCCACACCGGCACGGATTCCAGCCAGGGCAGGGCCATCGTCACGCCAAGCCCGCGCAGAAACGTGCGCCGCGACGCGGGATAGAGCAGGGAGGGAGAGTACATCTCGGGCCTCTTGGGGGTGTTGAGGTCATTCGGGCTCGGCGTAGGCACTGCCGCGGATCGTGCGGAACTGCGGGCTGTGGATGATGGTCCGCACCAGGGTGGAAACCCGGCCGTCGTTCTGGTCCAGCTCGGAGGTCATCTCGTCGATCAGGGGCTGGTCGGACAGGGTCACTTCGCGGCCCAGCGCGTAGCCCAGGAGCCTCCGGCAGAAGAGGCGGACGAACACGTCCTTCTTCTGGGTCAGGAGGTACGCCCGCAGGCCGTCGATCCCCTCGAACTCGGTCCCCTCGCGGAGCCTGGACTTCGCGTCGACCGGCAGGCCACCCGCGTCCTGCTCGCGGAGGCGGCCGATGGGGTCGTACTTCTCCAGGGCGAATCCGAAGGGGTCGATGCGCCGGTGGCAGACCGCGCATTCCTCGGCGCGGACGTGTTTCTCGACCAGTTGCCTCATCGTGAGGCCGTTGTTGCCGGTTTCCTCCTCCGGCAGCCTCGGGACGTCGGCGGGCGGCCGGGGGAGCTTCTCGCCCAGCAGCGTTTCCACGACCCAATTTCCGCGCAGCACCGGGCTAGTCCGCGAGGCCCCCGCCTGGCTGGAGAGCACGCTCGCCAGGCCCAGAATCCCGCCGCGGCCGTGCGACTTCACGCCCTCGACCCGCCGCCAATTCGGCCCGGCGACCCCCGGGATGCCGTAGTGCTTGGCCAGCGTTTCGTCGAGGTACGTGTAATCGGCGTCGAGGACCTGCGTGACCGCCCGGTCGTTCTGGAAGAGGTCCTGGAAGAACAGGATCGACTCCTCGTAGATCGCCTTGCGGAGCCCGGCGTCGAAGGTGGGGAACAGCCGTTCGTTCTTCTCCTTCGCCTCGTCGAAGCCCCGCACGTGGATCCACTGGGCGCCGAACTCGATGGCGAGCGAGCGGACGCGACCGTCCTTCAACATCCGAGCCGCCTGCGCGGCGAGGACTTCCGGCTCGTGCAGCCGCCCCTGGGCCGCGACCCGCCGCAGCTCCTCGTCGGGCGCCGACGACCAGAGGAAATAGCTGAGCCGGGCGGCAAGTTCCCAGTCGTTGACCGGCTGGGGGTCCTTGCCCGGGGGCGGTTGTTCGAGGTGATACAGGAACGAGGGCGAGACCAGCACGCGTTCCAGCATCCCGCGCAGCGCGTCCTCATGGGACGTGCCCTTGCCCCGAAGCGCCCGGTATAGGCCGAGCAAGCCCTGCTCCTCACCCGCCGTCAGCGGACGGCGATAGGCCGCAGAGGCGAACGCGAAGACCGACTTCCATTGCTCCGGGGCCGCGGCCTCGAACTCCTTCTCGAACTCCTCGGCCCGGCGCTGGAACGGCCCGCGCTGGCTCTCGAAATAGTCCAGCAACTCCTTGGGCTGGTCCTGGGTCACGAACCCGATGAACAGCGGCAGGTACTCGTTCTCGATCACCGGGAATTTGCTGAGGAACCGGTGTTCCTCCCAGAGTCGGTCGATCCGGCGCGTCTGCTCCTCGTCCAGGAAGAGGCGGATCAGCGGCTCGTCCTCGCGGTGGAAGGTCTTCAGGCAGACCACCTCGTCGAGGGGGATGACGTTCGGGTAGCAGATAAACGGTGGAAAGAGCCCTCGGAATTCCGCGAACCCCCCGAGCAATGTCTTGTGGGCCCGCCCGCCCGGCGTCACCACCAGGGGCGATTTCCCGTCCCAACGCGCGTCTGGAGGCGGCGGCGCCGTCAGCACCTGGAACTGGACGGCCCGATCGACCTCGCCGCCGTCGAGCCTCGCGTCCACGACGAACTGGCGGTCGCGGAAGAGCGCCGCCGGCAACCGCATTTCGACGACCTGATTGATCGGCAGCGACAGGCTGAACTCGTCGACGGCCCCACCCCGCGCCGGCTTGCCGAACTTCGCCGCGTCCAACCCGTAGCGGCCTGGGCGGGACGGTGTCCTCGCCAGGCGGGCGACTTCGAAACCTCGCAGCAAGGGCCCGTCCAGAGCGGCCAACGTGTCAAACAGCTTGCGGTCCGGATGCTTCTCGTCGGCGGGGCGGCCCCCGGTGAGCAAGGTCTTCAACTGCTCGGCGAGCTGGCTCGCCTGCTCGTGGCGCCGGGGATCGGAGGCCGCCTCGCGCCACTTCCCCAGGATCGAGTCGGCGAGGATGGAGGGCGGAGACTCCCCGGACACGGCCCGCGACGGCCCCTTCACGAAGCTCCATACGGCCGGGTTGCCCTGCCTGTCGGCATGCGGGTTGCCATCGCCGACGCTGTCCGCCACGTCGCCGGCCAGGTCCCAGGCGCGGCCCCGTGGGCCGTTCTCCGTGAGGGTCAGGGAGACCTCGGTGAAATCGCAGCCATGATTGCCGTCGCGCGCATCGACGGCCAGCACCACCAGGTCGCCGGGCGCCACCCGCAAGCTCCTGGGCGCGATCGTGGTTTCCTTGCCGAGTTCCAGAAGCCCCTCGGCCAGGACGGTGGCCCGGTCTCCCTTGCGGTGTTCGAGCCACCAGGCCACGCCGTTGCCGCAAGCCGGATGGGCGTGGGTCACGCTGGCGGCGAGCCGGAACTTCCCCGCGATCGGGGCCTTCCACGCCGCGGCCACGAACTCCTTGGGCGTCGGATGCACCGCGACCTGGTGCGGAGCCAGCCTGCCGGGGACCTGTTCGACCTTGTCCGAGGAATTCGCGAGCAGGACGGGCAGGTCCGCCCCCTTGGCTTTCCAGCCCAGGACCGACGGGTTCTGCGTCTTCGGATCCGCCAGCAATTCCAGGGCGGCGGCTGGCGTGGACCGGTCGGGCTCCTCGGCCTCGTTTCCCTCCACGGCGAGCGGTCCCACGGCCGCCACGCTCAACCAGCGCTTGAGCCAGGCCGCGTCCAGGTGGTGCTTGCTGGCGAGGTCCTCCGCCGAAAGACGGCGGTCGTGGGCCGCCTCGATCGCCGCGGCGAGATACCGGGGGGTGTCGGCGAAGATCGCGGCGAAATCCACCTCGGATTGCGGGCCGAACTTCGCGTAATCGCGCAGCAGGAGCGCCGGCGAATTTTCCCCCTCGAAGCGGGGCCGCTGCCAGACCGCGTCGCCCGGCCCCTCGGTCGTGGAGAGATCGCGCGCGACGAGGTACAACACCACGTCGCCCTGCCCCGGCGCGGGCTTGACCGCCGATTGCAACGTCCGCGACTCCACCAGGGCCGGTTCGTTCGCCACTTGCCGGACGACGTTGCCGTAGCGGTAGCTGCCGATCTTCTGGAACTTCCACAAGGGCGTTTGCCAGGCGTTCACCTCGGCCACGAGCGCCCCCGCGTCCACGGCGGGGGTCCGTCGCCAGAGCGCGCGCAGCCGATCCAGCGGGGTCGATCGATTCTCGCCAGTCAGCGCCTTCCACAGCGACGCCACGTACTTCGGGTGGAGCTGCTCCGCCGCGGCCAGGGCTTCCGGCGTGATCTTGCCGGAAGTCAATTCGTCCCGATGACGGACGAGCGCCTTCAGGTACGGCGCCAGGGGCAAACGACCCTCGCCGTCGGCATAGTCCGCGTAGAACTTGCGCAACCCGGCGACGCTCTCGTCGGTCCAATCCCTGCGGGTGTTCGTCGCGGAGAACCGGACCCCTTGGGGAAGCAGGAGCGCGTGCGAGGCGATCTCCTTCGCGGCCTTGAGATACTTCGCCAGCAGCGTCGGCGACATGCCGAGGGCCTCGGAGGCGTTGGTGAACCCTTCGCCGGCTGCCCCGTCGGCGGGGAAGTCGCGGGTCGGCTTGAGGTCGACGCCCGTGAGATCGCGGATCGTGTCGTCGTACTCGGCGTGGCTCAGGCGGCGGAGCCCGACCTGGCCCGGGTCGCCCGCCCTGGCCCGCGCCTCCGCGGCGAGGAAGTCGCGGACCCAGCCGATCAGCGCCTGCCGTTCGACGGCCGTCGGCTGCGGCTTCTTGCGGGGCGGCATCTCGCCCGATTCCAGCATCTCGACCACCCCTTGCCACGGCTTGGCGTCCTTGCGGGCCGCGTCCATTGAGGTGAACCGCGCGAGATCGAGGTCGCCCTTCTTCGCGTCCGCCGAATGGCAACCGAGGCAGTACTTCGCGAGGATCGGCCGGACGCGGGTTCCGAAATCGTCCGCGATGACCGACGGCGACCCCCGATCCTCCTCGCTGACGGCCCCCGCCATCACGACGGGCCAAAGGAGGCCCAGGCCCGCGACGATCCGCCGCCTCGATGATCCTTCGCCACTCATGGATTCGCGCCTCGGGTGGGCCTGCCGGCTTGAAATGGGGGCGGTCTCGCCCCATACTCACTCACCAACGCCGCTCCACTTCGTCGAGAGTCATTATCGCAAAGTTTAAGAAGTTTTCAAAAACGATTCCGCGGGATCACGCATTCCCGCGATCCGGCCGAACCTTGAGCCGAATTTCACTCCCCGCTCGGGGAGGCTCCACTCACTTCCGCCCGTGGGATTCCCCGATGGAGTGGCCGCCACACGCGCTGGGGCCGTCCATCGCTCTCTACCGTGAGGTCCAGGACCATGACCGACATCAAAGCGACTGACATCTTGCGGGAGGAGCTCGAGGAACTTCACGAGCGATTCGCCGTCCTCACCGATCGCGTCGCCACGCTGGAGCGGGACCGGGATGTCTTGCTCGCGGCGCTGGAGACCCAGGCGGAGTTGAACGAGCAGGCCGCCTCCTGGCACGAGCAGTTCTCCCGCACCCTGGAAGAGATGAGCGCGAAGGCCAAATCGCAGCACCGCCAGGGGTCGGGTCACGCGCAAGGCCCTCCCCTGCCCGGCTGAGGTTCCTGAGCCGGCCGGGCGCCTGGCCGCGCCCGGCCGACCGCGAAGATCGTGGAGCGTCGGCCTTACTTGAACATCTTGCCCTCGCGGTCGCCGCGGGAAAGCACATAGGCGAGCAGGTCGAGAATCTCGTCCCGCTCCAGGGTGTTGAGCAACCCTTCCGGCATCATCGAGACCGGCGAGGGCTTGACCTCCTCGACCTGTTGACGATTGACGTTGACCATGCCGTTGGGGTCGAGCATGTTCGTGTTCACCATCATGAGATCGCCGTTGAGGTTCACGATGCGGCCGGTGACGACCCGCCCGTCGGT